>OJBE01000076.1_pt1 | contig 33982 bp, 29 predicted proteins | sample 1590521 | NCBI WGS metagenome assembly OJBE01 (sample SAMN05416807, study PRJEB24817) | seawater metagenome | isolation source: Sea water | place: Canada:Atlantic | collected 2013-07
TCTACACGTAAGGAGTCGTCGGCAGCGTCAGATGTGTATAAGAGACAGGGCCATGGGTGTCTCCTGTTGGCAATAAGGAAAATGTTAACCAGTTCTGTCAGGTTTGACCAGCGTCGGGATGCTGTCGCAATTATCGGTTGTACCCAGCCTGTGTGCGGTTTATGCGCCGTTTTTTGAGGTTTTGAAGGGGCGCGCCATGGCAACGATGTCACCCACTTTGGGTATCGATTTCGGAACGTCCAACTCTGCCGTGGGGTATGCAGTAGACGGTGTGCCGCATTTGATTAACGTCGAGGCGGGGCAGAACACGCTGCCGACCGCGCTATTTTTCGACAATGAGGAAAAGCGGATCATCTATGGTCGCGGTGCCCAAGAGGCGCTGATCGGCGGGGAGGACGGGCGCTATATGCGTGCGCTCAAAAGTCTGCTGGGCACACCCTTGATGCGCGAAAGTCGGGTTCTGTTGGGCAAACGCATGGATTTCATCGCCATCGTGGCGCGCTTTCTGGCCGAGCTGAAGACGAAGGCAGAGCGCGCCACCGGCCAGCAGTTTGATCGGGCGCTGTCAGGGCGACCCGTGATGTTCCACAGTGCCGATCCGGCGCGGGACGCGCAGGCGCTGGTGGATTTGACCGAATGCTATACGCAAGCCGGGTTCAAACAGGTCCGCTTCATGCCCGAACCCGAGGCTGCGGCTCTGGCCAATCGTGCCGTGCTTGAACCCGGCGATCTGGGGCTGATCGTCGATATCGGGGGCGGTACGTCTGACTTTACCCTTTTCCGGCAGGAAGGTGACGCGGGCATTCATATCCTCGCCAGCAAAGGGGTGCGCATTGGCGGGACCGACTTTGACCGCGAGCTGAGCCTTCAGCATGTGATGCCGCATCTGGGGATGGGCAGCCAGATCAAACATGTGTTCGGTGATGAAACCCACGCCGCCCCTCATGCGGTCTTCGCCGATTTGGCGACGTGGCAGAAAATCCCGTTCCTTTACACCCGCGAACAGCGTCGCGCGGTCGAGGATCTGGCGAAATACGCGGTAGAGCCGAAGCTGCTGAACCGACTGCAGCGTGTGTTGGAGGATGAGCTGGGCCACGATATGGCCTTCGCGGTAGAGGCCGGCAAGATCGCGGCGAATGACCCCGATGCCAGCGCCCCGCCGCAGATCGACCTCAAGATCGTGGAGCGCGGGCTGACGGTCCCACTGCCACCGGCGATGATGGCGGCGAGTTTGGCGCAGATGGCAGCGGAGATCGCGCAGGTTGCGACCGATCTGACGGCGCAGGCTGAGGTAAAACCCGACGCCGTGACCAAGCTGATCTTTGTCGGCGGGTCCAGCCTGATGGGCGTGATCGACCGCGCCATGCGCGATGCATTTCCGCAGGCCGAACTGCACCGCGGGGCCGCGATGACCGCGATCGTCGACGGTCTGGCAATCGCCGCGCCACACGCCTTTGCTGAAGGCTGACGGCCTTAGTCTTTCGGAAGCAACAGCGTCTCCAGCGCGGCGCCCATCACGCAGGCACTGTCGACCATATCGTCGATGCCGATATATTCATCCGGCTTATGCGCCAGCTCTAGCAGGCCGGGGCCATAGGCGATGCAATTCTTGAGCTTGCCGATCCGGTCGATGTGTTTCTGGTCGTATGACCCGGGGGAGGCGACGTATTCAGGGGCCTTGCCCATGATATCCTCGATCGCATGGGCGACGGTTTGCACGACCGGCGCATCGCGGTCGGTCATCGACGGCAGCACCGAATTCAGCTCTGTCAGTTCGTAGTCAAAATCGACCCGCGTTTCGCGCAGACCTTCCAGCAGGGCGCGCACTTCGCCGCGCACCTGATCCAGCGGTTCTTCCAGCAAAAAGCGCCGGTCAATGGTGATGCGGCAGCTGTCTGGCACGCAATGGGCCGGTAGCCCGTCGAAATCCGGGTCGTTTTCCTTTTGCCCACCGTGGATCGAATTGATGTTCATGGTTGAGCTGCGCGCCCCTTCGGGGACCACTGGCATGTCTGTGTGACGGGCGGCCATGGCGGGGAACAGCTTGTTTTCGAACTCGGAGAGCACTGCGCCCATGTGGCGCACGGCGCAATCGCCCAGAAACGGCATGGAGCCATGGGCGATCTCGCCCTTGGTTTCGATCTCGGCCCACCAGCCGCCCCGATGCCCCAGACAGATACGGTCTTTTTGCAGCGGTTCGGGGATGATCACATGTTGAACGCGGTCCGGGTTGAAATGCCCGTGCTCGGCCAGATAGGCGACACCGCCGTAGCCGCCGGATTCCTCGTCCGCTGTGCCGGAGATTTCGATTGCGCCGCTGAAATTGGGATGCTGTTCGATAAAGGTCTCGGCCGCGATGATAGAGGCCGCCAGCCCGCCTTTCATATCGCAGGTGCCGCGTCCGTAAATCTTGCCGTCCGAGATTTCGGCCCCGAATGGATCAAACGTCCAGCCGGCCCCGACCTCGACCACATCGGTGTGGCTGTTGAAGTGGACACATTCGCCCGCCCTGCGCCCTTCGCGGCGGGCGATGATGTTCCAACGGGGGTATTTCTCGCTATCGCCGGGGGTACCAAAGGCGCGGATCAGCTGCGTCTCGAACCCGTGCTTGCGCAGGCGGGTATCAAGGTATTCGCAGATCAGCCGATAGTCCTGACCCGGCGGGTTAAGCGTCGGGATGCGGATCAGATCTTGGGTCAGCGCGATCAGATCGTCACGCTTGGCGATAATGGCGGTAGAGAGAGTGCTTGTCATACCGCCATGTTTGAACGGGCGTTCATATATGGCAAGCGAAGTCTGCAGTTGCCCCGTCGGATTCGAGTTTATTTTGCAAAATGAAGCCGCAACCGGGCATTTATGCGGCGATGTCTTTCATTGCCGTGAGCAGGGCGCGGACTTCGTCCATGGAGTTGTAATGGCAAAGCGACACACGCACCGCGGCATCAAGCCCGAGCGGGGTCAGGATGTTGCCGGAGTAGTGATCCGCCTTGCGCACATGGGTCCGGATGCCTTGGGCGTTGAGTTGGGTCACGATATCCGCCGCGGGCAGGGCGTCGAGCGTGAAGGACACAAGCCCCTCGCGGTCGGGGTTGTCGGTGCCGCCCAGGATCTTGACGCCCGCCAGATCGGCCAATCCGGCGAGGTTTCCCGTGCCGAACAGCAGCGCGTTGGTCAGCTGTTGCTCGTGGTCGTGGATCGCAGCGGCGGCGGCCTCTATCCGCGCTCGGGGGGCTGTGGCGTCTGACACCTGGCTGCCGAGCCAGTCGAAATAGCGCACCACATCCGAGAATGTCGCATAGGCGCCCGTGTCACGGGTGCCCATTTCCCAATTCCCGGCGGGACCGTTCGCCAGTGTCTCGATCGGCAGCGCGGTAAGACGCTCGGACGCCCAGGCAATGCCATAGCCGTGGCGCGAGAACAGTTTGTACGGAGAGATGACATAGCCGTCGATGTCATAGCTGGCGATGTCGATATGCCCGTGGCTGGCGTGCTGGATGCCGTCGACAAAGATATAGGCGTCGGGGGCGATCGTGCGGATTGCGGCGCTGATGCCCGCCACATCATTGGCGATCCCCGTCACGGGGGAGGTGTGCAGGATCGTGGCGACCCGTACCTCGGGGGTCATCAAAGCGGCGTAGGCGTCGGGCGTTACCTGACCTGTCGCGTTATCGTGGGGCACGCTGATATAGGGTTTGCCCGCCACATCGGCCCAATGTTGCGCCGCGCTGCGCGATGCGGGGTGTTCCACGGTGGAGCCTATAACGGCACCGGGGGCGCTGCCCATGACAGCTGTCCGGATCAGGCGGAACGACAGCTCTGTTCCGCTTTCGCCGACAAAGAACTGCCCGTCAGGCGCGTTGAAGAACAACGCCATATCGGCGCGGGCCTATTTGATGATATCGACCAGCGCATGGGACGCGGGGTTGTCGCGCCCCTGATTGTCGGGGATGGCGGCGAATTTGGTCGAGGTCTCGACGACCGTGTTCAATGTCAGCGCGCCGCCAGCGTTTTCGAAAAACACGCGCGGTCCCTGGAACGGGCAGCTGTCAACATGGGCAAAGCGATCGCGGATTGCCGACATGAGTTTGGTATTTTCTGTGAACATTATGCGGCCCTGCTGCGTTACTTTCTGTGCTTATGCAGTTTCTGCGCTAGTTTGATGCTGGATCACAATCAGATTTTGCGGGCTCGGCCCCATTTGTTCGTAGTTTTCAGGAGCGCAGGAATGGCCCCTCTTATTCAACGCAGGGTTTCGCGTAAGAAACCACAGGACGCGCAAGCCGAGGAGAAATCGGTCAGCGAAGCGACGGCGTTGTCGCCCAAGCTGATCTACGAGGTGATCCGCCGTGAGGGCGAGGAAGAGTTGGCGCGCAGCAAACGGTCGTTGATCTGGTCGGGGATCGCGGCGGGGGTGATGATCAGCTTGTCGGTTCTGGGCGAGGCCGTGTTCCGGACCTATCTGCCCGATACCGCGCATCGTTTCCTGATCGAGAACCTGGGCTATTCGCTGGGTTTTCTGGCGGTGATCATGGGGCGGATGCAGTTGTTTACCGAAAACACCATCACCACCGTTTTGCCGATCATGCGGGCCAAGACCTGGCATTCGCTGATGTGTATGTTCCGCCTGTGGGGGATCGTGCTGGCGGCGAATGTGGTGGGGGCCTTTGCCGCGGCGATGCTGTTTCTCTGGACGCCCGCGATTTCGCCCGAGGTGCTGCCGGCCATTCTGGACCTGTCGCATCACGCAACCAGCATGGGCGCCTATCAGGGGTTCTGGCGGGCCATTCCGGCGGGGGTCATCGTCGCGCTTATCGTCTGGATGATGCCGCAGGCGGATGAGACGTCGTTCTTCCTGATCCTTGTGTTCACCTGGCTTATCGCCGCGGGGGATTTTGCGCATATCGTTGCGGGGTCGGTCGAGATGGCGGTGATGATACTGGACGGCCAGCTTGGCCTGATGGCGGCGGTGTTCGAGTTCTTCTTACCGGTGCTTGCGGGCAACATTGTTGGCGGAACGATCATCTTTACCCTCGTCGCTTGGGGTCAGGTGCGCGATGAGGTAGAAGAGGAAAAGTAGCGTAAATGTGATGTGGCAGGGGCCGCAGCCGTGGGGAACGAGGATCAAGGGTTTTGACACAGAAATCGGTGGGCACCGTAAAGCTGTACTGGGATGCGCTGAAAGCGGCGCTGGTTGATATCTCTGAAAAGAACGTCTCGCTGATTGCGGCGGGGGTCGCTTTTTATGCGATGTTGTCGCTGTTTCCCGCCCTTGCCGCGTTGGTCACGATCCTGAGCCTGATCTCTGACCCTGTGGTTGTCATCGCCCAGCTCGAAGACATGCGCGGTCTGCTGCCCGATGACGTCTATGATATTCTCAATGATCAGGTGGTGTCGTTGGTCACGACCAGCACCGGCAAACTGGGGTGGGCTGGTGCGGCTTCGGTTCTGGTGGCGATGTGGTCGGCGCGGGCAGGTGTGGGCGCGATGATGATCGGCCTGAACAGCGTGTATAGTGAACGCAATCGCAACGCCGCGCGACACTATCTGCGGGCGCTGATGCTGACCTTTACCTTGGTGATGGTGGGGCTGATTGCGCTGATCACTGTGGTGATCGCACCGATTGTGCTGTCGTTCATCCCCCTGGGGGTATTCGGCTATTTCGTCGCCGAGATCATCCGCTGGAGCATCGCGATACTGGTGCTATTGGCCGGTGTTGGTGTGCTGTACCGCTTTGGCCCAAACCGTCGTGCGGCGCGCATCGGCTGGCTGACATGGGGGGCCGTTTTCGCGGTGTTTTCATGGGCGGTGGTGTCGATCGGGTTCAGCTATTACGTTGCGAACTTCGGCAATTACAATCAGGTTTACGGTTCTATTGGCGCTGTGATCGCCATGCTGGTCTGGCTGTGGATCAGCAGTTTTCTGGTGCTGATGGGGGCGTCGTGGAACGCGCAGGTTGAACTGCGCACGCGCCCTGACAGCACCATTGGCCGTGACCGGCCGCTTGGCAAACGCGGGGCCTATGTTGCGGATAATCTGGTAAGTGTGAGCGAGGAATAGCGCCTACATCAAGGGGCGCTTGGCCGGTTTGCTGCGCTCTGTCTCGGCGACGTCGGCGAGCTTGTCGAGGTCGTTGACCTGCAGCACCTGATCCGACCAGGACGCGAGTTGCTGGTCACGCAGCTTCGCGAGGGTTTTGTTGGTATGGACAAGCGATAGACCCAAAGCATCCGCCAGATCGCGTTGCGTGAAGGGCAGGGTCATTGTGTTATTTGTCACCAAGCCCAGCCCCATCCCGCGTTCAAAGAACTTGAGCATCGCCCATGACACCGCTTGCAGCGCGGTGCGTTGGCCGACAGTGGCAAGCGTTTCGCCAAGGAAATGCTCCTCTATCGCGGCGAGCCATGTGATATCGAACGCACGGCTGGGATTGCTGCGGAAAAAGGTCCAGAAGTCCGAGCGGTTGAACACGCACATGCGCATATGTGTCCGTGCCTCTACGCTGTGGCCCATTTCGCCAAGCATACCGGCCTGAAGCCCCATGAAATCGCCGGGGAAGACAAAGTTAATGACCTGCCGTTCACCATTATCCAGCGACTTATGCCGGATGCCCATGCCGGACAGCACCGTATAGAGTTGGGGGGAGTTGGACCCCTGCATCAGGATTGTCGTGCCGGGGTCGACGCTAAGCTCACCAACCTTGAATTTTTGCATGAACTCAAGCTCTTCCCTTGTCATGGTGACAAAGGCGTCCTTTTTGTGAAGCGGACAATAGCGGCAATCGATACCCATGAAAAAATTCCTAACTCGTATGTCATAGTTTAACGCGGCGCTTTGGAAATACTGCTACCTTCGCGGGAGTAGAAAGGCGCGATGTGATTCCTTTTTTCGTATTCGATACTGACCCGATCGTTCGGGCGGATGTGATCGACATGCTGGAACAGGCATTCGGTGACGCCGCATTGTCTGTGTCCGAAACCCTTTCCGCTTTTATCTCTGAACTGCGCAGTTGTTCGTCTCAGGCCGTGGCGCTTGTGTCCGGCACGTCGAATGACCTGTCGGAACTCTTTGCCGCAGACCTGCCCACGAAAGATGTCGCCTATGTTCTATACGGCGAAGGTCAAAGCATTCCCGACACCTACATCTATTCCGTCGTAGACCGGCCTTTCACCAATGACACTATGGTGCAAGGCATTAGCGACGCGCTTGCTTCCCTGCGTTCAGACCGTTGACGAAAGCCGTGATGATCGCGGCGATTCCGCCGTCGCCGCCGGTGGCTTGCGCCTGTTGCATCGCCTGTGCGCGTAAGGCGGCTTCGCGTTTCTGCCGCCGGATTGCACGAGCCCGGATCGACAGGGCCGCAATCAATACAAGACCCATACCGAAAAACAGGCTGCCCATAATCAGACAGGCTACCAGCGGTGTGGTGATGGTAAGCAAGAACAGCCACGCGGCGACGGCAAGAAACGCCCCGCCCACAATCAGGCAGAGCATTGCGCCAAAGCCGATGGCGGCAGTTTGCGCCGTTCGGGTTGCCTTTTGGGCAACCCTATCCGTCACATATTCGAACATTAGCGGCGTGTCGCGAACAGACCGGCGATAAAGCCGACACCGGCAGCGATACCCAATGCGGCGGCGGGTTGTGTGCGTACAAAGTCTTCGGCTGTTTGCTGCGCTTCCAATGCCTTGTCACGGCCGGAGTTCGCCAAATCCTGCGCTGTGGATTTCGCCTGGTTGGCGGCTTCGGCGCTTTTGGCTTTGGTCAGATCGGCCATCGTGCTTGTCAGCGACGCGATGTCGTCTTTCAAAACGGCCAGCTGGACCGAGATATCATCGACAGACAGGTTGCTTGTGTTGGTTACGTCCTTGGCCATGGTGGTCTCCATTATTCATGTGTTCACCAACCAAACGCGCCCTGTAGATATAAGTTCCTTAAAGGCGTGGCTTGCGTCCCACAGGATCGATAAAAAAGGCCACGGTGGAACCACCGCGGCCTCGTTCGTTTGTGTGTATGCCGGTTTAGCTGTGCAGCGTTTCTGTCGACGAGAAGAACATCGCTTGCGAAACAGCCGATACGACCTGATCCACCGTGTAGGGCTTGGAGATCAGGAATGCGGGTTCGGGCTTGTCACCGGTCAGCAGGCGCTCGGGGAATGCGGTGATGAAAATCACCGGACGGTTACCCAAATCGCGCAGCAGGTCGTTCACGGCATCGATCCCGGAGGAGTTATCGGCCAGCTGGATATCCGCAAGGATCAGGTCCGGCACATCCGCTTTGCCCAGTTTGACAGCTTCGTCACGCGTGCGCGCAACACCGGTCACACGGTGGCCCATTTCGGCGACGATGGATTCGATGTCCATCGCGATAATCGCCTCGTCCTCGATGATCATGACCGAACCGGTAACACTATCTGCCATTTCGCGGCGGGCAATCTGCACCAGCTCGCTGGCTTCGCCTTCTTCAACACCGATGATCTGGCCGACTTCCTTAAAGGAGAACCCTTCGATCGTGTGCAGCAGCAACGCTTCGCGGCTGTGGTTGGTCAGCTTGGCGAGGTGCTTTTGCGCCTTGGCGCGGGGTCCGCTTTCACCTTCTTCGACAGGCGCACCGGCGCTGGCCCAGATGCCGTACAAAACGCGGAACACACCTGTGCGGGTGTCTACACCATCCAGAACCGACCGGTCCGTCAAAATCGCTTCGAGCGAGGCGGCTGCAAATGCGTCGCCGCTGTTCTGGCTGCCGGTCAGTGCGCGCGCGTAGCGACGCAGGTAAGGAAGGCATTCACCCAACGCATCGCTGACACTTGGTGTTTCGGTGACATCCGTCATTTATTGTCGTCCTTTTAAAATATTTCTGGAACCAAACCCCCTAACGCTGTGTTTGGTTCCGTGTCATATGTATAAATACAGTATTTAAAGAAGGCAGGAAACTTGTTCATGCAATCAGGCCAAAACGACGAGCGTGAGCGCTTTATCGACGAAAATCTTCGCCGCGTTTATGACGAGACGATGGAAGAAGGGATTCCCGATAAATTTAAAGACCTGCTTAATCAGTTGAAAGAACAGGATAAAAACGCTGGTAAAAAAGGATGAGCAATTCTGATCCCCGCGACCAACTGGTGGAGCATTTGCCCGCCATGCGCGCCTTTGCCATCAGCCTGACCCGGAACGGTGCCGTCGCGGATGACATGGTTCAGGATACTCTGGTCAAAGCCTGGACCAACATCGAAAAATTTGAAGTCGGCACAAATATGCGCGCTTGGCTCTTCACAATTTTGCGGAACACCTATTATTCTTCCCGTCGTAAAGCCAACCGCGAGGTCGCTGATGTGGATGGTGTGTTCACCGAAAGCCTTGCCGAAAAGCCAGCGCATGACGGGCATATGCAAATGACCGATTTCCGCAAAGCTCTGGGCTTGCTGAAAGACGAACAGCGCGAGGCATTGCTGTTGGTCGGTGCATCGGGCTTTTCCTACGAGGAAGCCGCCGAGATGTGTGGCGTTGCCGTCGGTACGATCAAAAGCCGGACGAACCGTGCCCGTGCGCGACTGGCTGAGCTGATGGGCCTGCGCGATGACGAAAGTCTCGAAATGACGGATGATGCGACGATGTCGGTTATCTCGGCATCTAAAGTGTCTTCTTTCTGATCGTGACGTCGGGGTTTCTGTCCACAAATATCTTTCGGGGCCTCGCGTTTCGCGTGCTGCTTTTCCTTTCGCTTGCGTTGCTGCCCATCGGTTTGATCGCCGTTGTGCAGACTCGAGAGATTGCGGAGCAGAACCTCGAGAATGCCGAACTGTCGCTGCTTGCCATTACAGAGCAAGCGTCGGCGAAAGAAAGCGGCACCATTCAGGAAGCGTTCGGCGCAGCGGCGGCTTTGGCGTCCGTGGTCAAACTGATCAAGTCTGACAATGTATCCTGCAGCGCCTTCATGCGCGAATATCAGCAATCCTCCGACCTTTATACAGTCGCAAGCTTCATCCAAAACGACGGGCGGATGGATTGTGTGTCGACAGGCGTTTCGGGAAACGTGTCGGACCGGCCTGTATTTCAAAAGATGATCGAACACAAAAGTCGCATGGCGAATGTCACCAGCACGCCGGCACAAAGCAAGGAACCGGTGCTGATCGTCACCAACCCGCTTAAAGTGGAAGAAGAGCTGATCGGCTTTATCAACCTGTCCATTCCCGAAAAGGTTTTTCACGACGCACCGGTGCCCGAGACAGGGTCGCAGCCGATCGCGATGCTGACCTTCAACGCGCAGGGCGACATCCTGACGACCAAAAATGGTGTTGAAGCGGCCGAGCAAGAGCTGCCCTCCTTTGCCGCGTTGAAATGGTATGTGGGCCAGTCTGGTCGCGTCTTCCATGATACCAACCAGCAAGGGCAGGACCGCGTCTATGCCGTTTTGCCCATCGTCCCCGGTGTTGCCTACGCCATGAGCGTCTGGCCCGAGGATTCCCCGCTGCTTCAGGCGGGGGCGATGACAACGCTTAGCTTCGTGCTGCCGGTGGCGATGTGGCTGGCAAGCCTTGTCGTGGCCTTCTGGGCGCTGAACCGTCTGGCCATTAAACACATCCGCAAACTTGGTCGGCAGATGCGCCATTTCGCGTTGAACAGAACTCTGCCGCGCACGCCCTTGGGGGGTGTCGTCCCGACCGAGATCGTGAATATGGAGCATGCTTTTGTCGGTATGGCGGAATCGATCCTGCGGGATGAGGCGTCGCTAGAAGACAACCTGCGCCAAAAGAATATTCTGCTAAAAGAAGTGCATCATCGGGTGAAGAATAACCTTCAGCTGATCTCTTCTATCATGAACATGCAGATCCGTCAGGCGACCACATCGGATGCGAAACGCGTGCTGCAGCGTTTGCAGGACCGGATCCTCAGCCTCGCGACGGTGCACAAAAGCCTGTACCAGAACGACAACCTGACCCGCGTCGACGGTGGCGCGCTCATGCATGAGATCGTGAACCAGCTCCTTAGCGTAGGTCTGCCGTCCGGCTCTGGCGTGACGGTGTCGCAAAACTACGAGGCGGTTCAGCTTGACCCCGACGACGCCGCACCGCTGACGTTGCTGGTGTCCGAGGCGATTACCAATGCGCTGAAATATGTCGCCGCCGACGGCAAGGCAAAGGGACATATCGAGGTGAGCCTGTCTCATACCCAGCCGGAAATGGCGTTGCTGTTTGTTAAGAACACCACCGGCAATATTGATCCCGAAGCAGGGACCGGCCTTGGTTCACGGTTGATCAACGCGTTCTCGCGTCAGTTGAACGGGCAGGTAGAGATCATCGATGAAGAGGGCACCTATACGCTGAGCGTTGAATTCCACGTGCCGCTGCAAGCGAAAGAAGTCTACGACTACTGAGAGTTCGGCGCAGAAAACTCGTTAAAACTAAATTTATTTTCAGTATGTCGGCGGTGAATCCTTCGCGTCCCAGCCGGCGGGGCCTATTGGGCTGCAACCTGCGGGATTCATGGGACTTTCGGTGGTTTCGCGATGGATGTGGTCCCGATCGCGTATGTCAGGCGACATTCGCCGTCTCAGCAAAGCGCCGCGCAAACTCTGCAATGCAGCAATTGCGCCTTCTAGCCTGTGGAACCATGTGACCCGTGGGCTGTTAGTCTCCTGAACGAGCCACACAAGCGAACAGGAGGCATCAATGACGACAGATTTGTTTATCGCTTCATTTTTGATTCTCGCTTTGGCCGCAATCGCTATCGTTTCGCTGACCACGCAACGGGGCAGCGAAGAGAAAAAGCGCCAAAGATCGTCATTGCATAGCCATTCCCGGCGCGACGACGAACGATAATCAAAGGTTTAGTGCGGGCCATCCGCACGTCAAGAAAACGAAATCAAAAACTCGGCGGCGTACATGCACTTACAACAATGCATTGTACGTCGCCGATGTTTCTGAACCGGTGCGGCAAGCGGCTGTCAAAAAGATAGCCATCCCCCGGTGCCAGCACGGCGACGGCATCATCGACCGTCACCTCGATCTCTCCGGAAATAACGACACCAGCTTCTTCGCCCTCATGCACCAGCAGTTCGGGGCCTGTATCCGCGCCGGGCGGGTAGGTTTCGTGCAGCACCTGCAAGGAGTGTTGCTCCGCATTGCCAAGCTGGCGCAATGACACCTGACCGTCATAGGTGGGGGAGACTTTGGTAAACTCACTCTCGCGATAGAAGACCTTGGGCGATTGCGTATCTTCCAGCGTTGAAAAGAATTCAGCCATGCTGATCGGGATCGCGTCCAGCAGGCTTTTCAAGGACGCGACCGAGGGGCTCGTCTTGTTCTTCTCGATCAAGGAGATGGTGCCGTTGGTCAGCCCTGCCTTGGTCGCCAGTTCGCGCTGAGACAGGCCGCGTTCTTCTCGAATCGATCTTAGTCTTTGACCTATGTCCACGTCCGGTCCCCGGATTATTTCTGTCAGCTACCTAACCCGTATCTTGGTGCGATCACAGGCAAATTTTGGCGCAGCCGATTCAACTGACGCGCGCTGAGGCAAATCTATATTGACAATTAAATTAAACGCAATAAGAGGATTTTAAACGCGGGTCGCGTTTCAACAAGAGGATTTGTATATGCCTAGTACTGTCAAAAAGCAGCCGCGCAAGGCCGCTGCAAAGAAACCGGCAAAAAGCAGCGTCGTGCCCGACATGCTTGATGCAAACGTATCTGTCGAAACCAACGCTCAGTTGATCGCCCGCCGTGAACAGGCTGTTCCACGCGGCGTTGCCTCTGCGGCGCCGATCTATGCGAAATACGCCGAGAACGCGGAACTTTGGGACGTGGATGGCAACCGCTACATCGACTTCGTTGGCGGCATCGGCGTGCTGAACACCGGCCACCGTCACCCCAAGGTGATCGCGGCAGCCAAGGCGCAAGAAGACCAATACACGCACACCAGCTTTCAGGTTGTGCCCTACGCCCCCTATATCGAACTGGCGGAAAAGCTGAACGCGCTGGCCCCCGGTGACGCGCCCAAGAAAACGCTGCTGGTGACAACCGGTGCCGAGGCGGTGGAAAACGCGGTCAAGATCGCCCGTGCTGCAACCGGCCGCCCCGGTGTGATCGCTTTTACCGGCGGCTACCACGGGCGCACGCTGCTGACGCTGGGGATGACGGGTAAAATCTCTCCTTACAAAAAAGACGTTGGTCCCTTCCCGTCCGATATCTTCCGCGCGCCTTTCCCATCGCCTCGCGACGGGATCACGGTCGAGGATGCGATCACCGGCCTGAAAAACCTCTTCCTGACCGATGCGCAGCCCGAACGTGTGGCCGCCATCATCATCGAGCCCGTCTTGGGCGAGGGTGGGTATACCCCCGTGCCGTTCGAGATGATGCACCAGCTCCGCGAGATCTGTGACCAGCACGGTATCATGCTGATCGCCGACGAAGTGCAGGCGGGCTTTGGCCGGACCGGCAAATGGTTTGCCATCGAACACTCCGGCGTGACCCCCGATCTGATCACCGTCGCAAAGTCGATGGCGGGTGGCTATCCTCTGGCGGGTGTCATTGGCCGCGCTGATGTGATGGACGCGATGATCCCCGGCGGGTTGGGTGGCACCTACGGCGGCAACCCCGTCGCCTGCGCCGCAGCGCTTGCCGCGATCGAGGCGATCGAGGAAGAAGGCCTGCTGCAGCGGTCGCTGGACATGGGGGAACACCTCAAGGCGCGCTTTGCCGAGATCGGCGCACGCTCTGCGCCATTCCGTATGTGGGATATCCGCGGTCTGGGTGCGATGGTCGCGGTCGAGTTTGTAACCGACTTTGACACCGCGACACCGGACGGTGATTTCACTAAACGTGTTATTGCACACGCGCTCAAGCGCGGTCTGCTGCTGCTGAGCTGTGGCATGCAGGGCAACGCCGTGCGTGTGATGGTGCCGCTGACCGCGTCGGATGCGATCATCGAAGAGGGGCTCGGGATTTTCGAAGCCTCCGTCGCTGCCGCGGTCGCCGAAGAAACAAAGTAAGCTCTGTAATCAAAATGAAAGGCGCGCCGGGAAACCTGCGCGCCTTTTGTGTTTTCGGTCTTGGGCGCTTTTAATCAAACGGTACAAAGCTGTCGGCCTGCGCCCGCGCCCAACGGGTTTTATTGCCGTTATAGTCGGGCGATTGATCATCCAGCAGATAGCCTTCGGGCAGGTAGCCATAGACCTGATCACCCTGCACCATGCTGTTATCGCTTTGCCGCATCATCATATGGCGGGGGAGGAAATCGCTGGGATGCTCTAGACCGGCGGCGCCTGTCATCTCGCCCAAGGCCATCAGCGTATTGCGGTGGAACCGCGCGACACGCTGGCTTTTGTCATCCACATCCAAGGCGCGTTGGCGCGTGGGGTCTTGGGTCGCGACGCCGACGGGGCAGTGATTGGTGTGGCACGCTTGCGCCTGGATACAGCCCACCGCAAACATGAACCCGCGGGCGGAGTTGCACCAATCCGCGCCCAAAGCCAGCGCACGGGCGATATCAAAGGCTGATACGACCTTGCCAGCCGCGCCCAGTTTCACCTGATCGCGAATACCGGCACCGCGCAGGGTGTTGTGTACAAAGGTCAGCCCCTCGACCATCGGCATGCCGACGTGGTTGGCGAATTCAAGCGGGGCAGCGCCCGTGCCGCCTTCGGTGCCGTCGACGACGATAAAGTCAGGCACGATCCCCGTGTCCAGCATCGCCTTGACCATACACATGAATTCACGCTGGTGGCCGATGCACAGCTTGAACCCCACAGGCTTGCCGCCCGACAGATCGCGCAGCTTGCCCAGAAACTCCATCATCTGAACAGGAGAGGTGAAAGCCGAATGGGCGGCGGGCGAGATGCAGTCGTGCCCCATCGGGATGCCCCGTGCCGCCGCGATCTCGGCACTGATCTTCGACGCGGGCAGCATGCCACCATGACCGGGTTTGGCACCCTGGCTCAACTTAAGCTCGATCATCTTGATCTGGTCGCTGGCGGCCTGCTCCTTGAATTTGTCAGGGTCAAACTGCCCGTCTTCTGTGCGGCAGCCAAAATAGCCCGACCCGATTTCATAGATCAGGTCGCCGCCCCCCTCGCGGTGATAGCGGCTGATCCCGCCTTCGCCGGTGTCATGGGCGAACTGGCCCATCTTGGCCCCCTTGTTCAGGGCGCTGATCGCATTGGCCGACAGCGACCCAAAGCTCATCGCCGAGATATTGTAGATCGACGCGTCATAAGGCTGCTTGCAGTCCTTGTTGCCGATGGTCACGCGAAAATCCGTGTCGGTGATATGGACCGGCTGGACCGAATGGGTGACCCATGAATACCCCGCATCATAGACCCGCATCCGCGTGCCAAAAGGCCGCGCGTCTTCCACGCCTTTGGCGCGTTGATAGACCAGCGACCGGTCATCACGGCTGAAGGGTTCTTCGTCCTGATCGGATTCAATCAGATATTGCCTGATTTCCGGGCGGATACCTTCAAAGAAAAACCGCATGTGTCCCAGCACCGGATAGTTGCGCAGGATCGAATGTTTGGTCTGGATCAGGTCGTACACTCCCATCAGCGCGAGGATGCCGAAGATCACTGATGGAAGGACCATCCACCACGACCACAGCGCTGTGAGCATCGCGAAGGCGCCGAAAAGGACGACGACAGTCGCAAAAAGGCCAAAGCGGCCGAGGGATTTGAGTGCTTTCATGTGGGGCTCCTGCTCGCGCGTCTGGGTCGAAAATCGCTGCTTTTTCGGTTATATAGCACAAATAACCTGAAAGTACCGCGCGGCGAAGGCAGATGTCCGGCGCATATTCCGGCCCGCAGTTTTGATTTTGTGCCGCTGCGCGCTAGTATTTTTAGGCATGGGATTGGGGGAAGTGAAATAAATATGGAAAATCAGTTTATTACATCGTTTTTCGCGTTGCGATTTACCATACGCGTCCACTAAATGACGGGTGCCATGTGTACCGCATAGTGAAAATAATTCATGATTTCACGCCGCGATTCGCACAGGGTCAGAGCATTATTTCGGGGAAAAATCGCAATAAATCAGCTTGTTTTGCTTCGGAATATCTGCGCTCATTTCAACCATGACGGAGAGCATGCGCATCAATGACGTGTGTTCAGACAATTAAGTTGGGAGACTTCAAATGACTATTTTCAAGTCCATCGCCATCGCCTCTGCACTGGTCGCGGGTACCGCCGCCACCGCGCAGGAGAAATTCATCACCATCGGGACCGGCGGCCAGACCGGCGTCTACTTTGTTGTGGGTCAGTCGATCTGCCGCTTGGTAAACCGTGACAGCGCCAAAACCGGCCTGAAATGTACCGCTCCGTCCACCGGTGGTTCCATCGCCAACATCAACGCCATCAAGGCGGGTGACATGGACATGGGTGTTGCCCAGTCCGACTGGCAGTTCCACGCGTACAACGGGTCTTCGCAGTTCGAAGGCGACAAATTCGACAAAGAGCGCGCGGTCTTTTCTGTACACGCCGAACCCTTCAACGTCATCGCGCGTGCCGATTCCGGCATCGAAAGCTTTGACGACCTGAAAGGCAAACGCGTCAACGTCGGTAACCCCGGTTCCGGTCAGCGCGCCACGATGGAAGTCGTTCTGGACGCCAAAGGCTGGACCATGGATGACTTCGCGCTCGCATCCGAGCTGAAGCCAGCCGAACAGGCCGCCGCTTTGGGCGATAACAAGGTCGACGCGATCATCTACACCGTGGGCCACCCCAACGGGTCGATTCAGGAAGCCGTGTCCACCGTCGACGCCAAGCTGGTGCCGGTTGAAGGCGAAGCGATCGACAAGCTGGTCGCCGATAACCCCTTCTACGCATACTCCACCATCCCCGGTGGCATGTACAAAGGCACCGACGCGGATGTGAAAACATTCGGCGTGAAAGCGACCTTTGTGACCTCCGCTGATGTGGATGAAGAAGTCGTGTACGAAGTTGTAAAAGCTGTGTTCGACAACTTTGACCGCTTCAAAAAGCTGCACCCCGCGTTTGAGAACCTCAAAGAAGAAGAGATGATCAAAGACGGTCTGTCCGCCCCTCTGCATGATGGTGCGGCGAAGTACTACAAAGAGCGTGGCTGGATTGAATAAGCCCGCCGATTGACCATTCGCGAACGCGAGGACAGCCTCGCGTTCGCATCCTGCGGCAACGACCGCAGTCGACCGACAATAAACGTGCACCTGTCCTGATACGGGGCCACCAAGGGGACGAAGATGTCACAGAACGATCAACACCAAGCCGCCGCTGTAGAAGCCGAAGCCGCCGGAAAAGGCGGGCTGAGCCAAAGCGAACTGGATGAACTTGTCGCGTCTTCGGACACGGGCGGCAGGTCAGCGACCGGTAGCGTTGGCGTCTTTCTGGCGTTGACCGCGCTGGCGTGGTCGCTGTTCCAGCTGTGGATCGCCTCCCCGCTTCCTTTTGTTTTCGGCTGGGGTGTTTTTAACGACACCGAAGCCCGGTCAATCCACCTGGCCTTTGCTATCTTCCTTGGCATCGCCGCCTTCCCCGCCGCGCGCACCAAGGTGCAACTGGGGCTGGGGATTATTGTGCCCGTGGTGCTTGCCTATCTGTTCATGGTCGCGGCCAAAGACGGCACGCCGACCTGGTGGATCCCGCTGGTCGCCATCGTCATTGTCGCATGTGTCGTGCTTGGATCGCCCAAAGACCGTATCCCCCTGTGGGAATGGGCCTTGGCGCTGGTTGGCGCGGCCGCTGCATTGTATCTGTTTGTGTATTATCGCGAAATCTCGGGCCGTGTCGGCGCGCCGAACATGCAAGATACGGTTGTTTTCGTGATCGGCATCATGATCCTGCTAGAGGCAACGCGCCGCGCCCTCGGGCCCGCGCTGATGATCGTTGCGTCGGTCTTCCTTGTCTATAACGTCTTGGGCCCGATGATGCCGGATATCATCGCGCATAAGGGTAACTCGCTTTCCGAGATCGTGAACCACCAGTGGATCACCACCGAAGGTGTGTTCGGCATCGCGCTTGGTGTGTCGACGTCTTTCGTATTCCTCTTCGTCCTGTTCGGCGCGCTGCTGGATAAGGCCGGTGCCGGTAACTATTTCATCCAGGTCGCCTTCAGCATGATGGGCCACATGAAAGGCGGGCCTGCGAAGGCTGCTGTTGTGTCCTCTGCGATGACGGGGCTGATCTCTGGCTCCTCTATCGCCAACGTCGTGACCACGGGGACATTTACCATTCCGCTGATGAAAAAGGTGGGGTTCAGTTCCGAAAAGGCCGGCGCGGTCGAGGTTGCGTCTTCGGTCAATGGTCAGATCATGCCGCCCGTCATGGGGGCCGCGGCCTTCCTGATGGTTGAATATGTGGGCATCCCCTATTTTGATGTGGTGAAACACGCGTTTCTGCCCGCGGTGATCTCTTACATCGCGCTGGTGTATATTGTGCACCTCGAAGCGCTGAAGGCCGGTATGGTCGGGTTGGAACGCCCCTATACGCCCAAGCCGATTGTGCAGCGCTTGCTGGTGTCCGCCTTTATCATCGCCTGCATCTGCGCGCTGAGCTTTGCTGTCTACTATGGCATGGGCTGGTTACGTCCTGCTTTCCCCAACAGCGCGGGCTATATCATCTTTGCCTTGCTGACCGCGGTCTATGCCGGTCTGCTGTATATCGGGTCGAAGGAAGAGCCGCTGGTACTGGATGATCCGAACGAGCCGGTGACGCGTCTGCCCTTGCCCGGTCCAACGGTGCGGTCGGGCCTGCACTTTATCCTGCCGATTGTCGTGCTGGTCTGGGCCTTGATGGTGGATCGTCTGTCCCCCGGTCTGTCGGCGTTCTGGGCCACGACCTACATGATCTTTATCCTCGTGACACAGCGCCCGCTGATGGCGATTTTCCGGGGCGAAAGCCAGTTTGCCAATGATGTGGTCGCGGGGGTGCGTGACCTGATCGACGGCTTGGTCGTCGGGGCGCGCAACATGATCGGTATCGGTATCGCCACGGCGACCGCTGGTATCATCGTGGGCGTGGTCAGCCAGACCGGCGTTGGGTCGGCGCTTGCCGATGTGGTCGAGGTTCTGTCGGGCGGCAATATCCTTGCGATCCTGTTCCTGACCGCGATCCTGTCGCTGATCCTTGGGATGGGGTTGCCGACAACGGCGAACTATATTGTTGTGTCGGCCCTGCTGGCACCTGTCATTGTGACACTGGGGCAGCAGAACGGTCTGATCGTGCCGCTGATCGCGGTGCACCTGTTCGTATTCTACTTTGGCATCATGGCTGATGTGACGCCTCCGGTCGGGCTGGCGAGCTTTGCCGCCGCGGCTGTGTCCGGTGGGGATCCGATCAAGACCGGTGTCGTCGCGTTCTTCTACAGCTTGCGGACGGCGGCGCTGCCGTTCCTGTTCATCTTCAACACCGAACTTCTGCTGATTGATGTGACGATGGTGCAGGGTATATTCGTCTTCATTGTCGCGACCTTTGCGATGCTGTTGTTTGCGGCAGCGACCCAGGGCTGGTTCCTTGCGCGGAACCGCTTCTACGAGACGATTGCCCTCTTGCTGATCGCCTTTACCCTGTTCCGGCCCGGTTTCTGGATGGATATGGTCTTTCCGCCTTATACCGAAGAAGCACCGGCCGAGATTGTACAGGCCGCGGCCGACACACCGCTTGGGGAGGATCTGCGCCTGCGCGTCGCGGGTATCAATGATCTGGGTGATCCGATCGAATTTGTCGCCCTTCTGCCCATCAACGAAGGCACCACGGGCGAAGAACGGCTGGAGGCTGCCGGCGTGATCACACGTGTCGAGGGCGACCAGATGTTCATCGACGACGTTCTGTACAACTCTGCCGCGCAATCGGCGGGTCTGGATTGGGACCAAGAGGTGCTGCGCGTGCTCAAACCCGTCGCAACCCCAAGTAAATACTGGATGTTTATCCCCGCGCTGTTGTTGCTGGCCCTCGTGGTCGTCATGCAACGGGGCCGCAATGCACGTGCGGCCCGCAAAGCAGCGGTGGTGTAACAGATTAGTTTGTGCATGTTACGCATAGAAGCCATGCAAATGACGGTGGGTTCGCCATCACGTCACGTGTTTAATATTCCCAACAATGGGAGTATGGACTTGTCACCTTGGGCGTATGGGCGGAGTATTTCCGGCCCCTTCCGCCCGTTTGGACGGAGTGACAAGTTATGACACCTTTTGCGATTGCAGGCGTGCAGATGTACGTCAACGCGCTGGAGTCCAACGTCGATGGCATGATCCAACGACTGGACATCCTGATGGCGCGTTTTCCCTGGACCCAGATGGTCCTGTTTTCCGAGCTGGCCCCCTTTGGCCCGCTTGACCGGTTTGCATTGCCCCCCGAGAATGAAACGCTCGAGGTGTTTCAGGCCGCTGCGCGCAAGCACCGTGTCTGGCTGATCCCCGGCTCCATGTTCCTCAAGAACCCCGAGGACGGGCGCGTGTACAACACTGCCGTTGTGATCAACCCCGAGGGCGAGATCATCCGCCGCTACGCCAAGATGTTCCCGTTCCGGCCCTATGAATCCGGCATCGCGGCAGGCACCGAATTCTGTGTTTTCGACGTGCCGGAAGTCGGGCGTTTCGGCTTGTCGATCTGCTATGACATGTGGTTCCCCGAAACCACGCGCCAGTTGACCAGCCAAGGCGTCGAGGTTCTGCTGACACCGGTTCTGACCGGCACCACCGACCGTGACGCAGAGCTGGCGATTGCCCGCGCGACCGCGGCGCAGTTCCAGTGCTATGTCTTTGCAGTCAACGGTCTGGGCGCAGGTGGCGTCGGTAAATCGCTGGTCGTCGATCCGACATCGATGGTCCTGCACCAGTCCGCCGGTCAGGAAGACATGTTCCCGATCGAAGTCGATCTGTCGATGGTGCGTCGTCAGCGCGAAACCGGCATGAAGGGTCTGGGGCAGGTGCTTAAATCCTTCCGCGACCGGTCTACCGACTTCTCGATCTATGACCGTTCCAGCGGGACAGACGCCTATCTGAACACGCTTGGTCCGCTTGAGGTGCCCCATCAGGGGACCCGCGCTGGTCTGCACGTCGATGTGCCCGCGCAGCGGGTACCGGACGCGCCCGTGTTCAAAGGGCATGAAACAACGACACCTGCGGTTCAGCCGGGCTTTGCCCCCGAACCGCTGCCAAATCCAACGGCGGGGACTGCCAATATCACGGCCCCTGCCGAAACACCTGTGGCTCCGGCTGCAGCGACACCAAATCCACCCGTAAAGCCCGGTGATCTGCCGGGCAGCGGGCCGACATCTAGCGGCTAGGCTGCGGCGTTCAGGTCCGGCGCTTTTCAAAAGTGCCGGACACCGGGATGCAGCAGTCGACCGCCCAAAGCGGAGTACGATTGATGCATTCTATGAACGATTATTCGTCGGCAATTCAGCTGAGGTCCGACCGATGGAGCGCGCTGCGTGAAGCGGCGAGCGGCCTGACCCGCGCCACCACAGCCAAGGAAATAGAAGCCCTGCGCAGCAAATGCGCCGCGCTGTTTGACTCCCTGTCGCTGATCGAACCCTATTGGGCCTTTCCGGGCATGGCGGCGTTCGAACACCTGCAGCGGATGCTGAATAACAACAGCTTTGACGACATGGCCTTTGCGGTGAACCGCATCACGCGGGCGCTGACAACAGGGGCCTATCGCCGTCGCACCATCCCGTTGGAACGCGACAGCATCGATCACGACGAACATGACGACGAGGCGATGCTCTCTCCCGAGGCGCGGGCGCTGACCAAACCGTATTTCGAGGTGCTGATCGTCGATGATGTGAACGACCAGCAAGAGCGCTGGCTGAAATCCAACGTCAGCCGGATGCGCCGCCCCGAAGACCCGTTCCACTACGAAGCCGTGGTGGTCAAATCCATCGAAGACGCGCTGATCGCGGTGCTGTTCAACCATAATATCCAGGCCATCGTTGTGCGCCCGGGCCTGACGCTCAAGTCCAAGATGGACGAGACGATACTGGTGCGCTACCTCGCCCGCGCCGGCGGGCAGGAGGAGATCGACAAGCTCCAGCCCGAGAACTACGGCCCCGAGCTTTGCCGTATGATCGCCAAGGTTCGCCCCGAACTGGACGCCTATCTGGTGACCGAACGGTCGGTCGAGGATATCGCGGGTCTGGATCTGGGAATCTGCCGTCGGGTCTTTTATAACCAAGAAGACTTTATGGAGCTGCATCTGAACATTCTGCGCGGGGTGCAGGCGCGGAACAAATCGCCCTTCTTCACGGCACTTGTCGAATATTCCAAACAGCCCACGGGCGTTTTCCACGCGATGCCGATCAGCCGGGGCAAGTCGATCACGCGGTCGCATTGGATTCAGGACATGGGCGCGTTCTACGGGCCGAACATCTTTTTGGCCGAAACCTCTGCCACCTCGGGCGGGCTGGACAGCTTGCTTGAACCACACGGGCCAATCAAAGAGGCGCAAGAACTGGCCAGTCGCGCCTTCGGGTCCAAGCAGACGTTCTTTGCCACCAATGGCACTTCGACCTGTAACAAGATCGTGGTGCAGGCTCTGGTGCGCCCCGGTGACATCGTGCTGGTTGACCGTGATTGCCACAAATCCCACCACTACGGGATGGTGCTGGCGGGGGCGCAGGTGTGCTATCTTGATAGCTATCCGCTGAATGAATATTCCATGTACGGTGCCGTGCCCCTGCGCGAGATCAAGCATCAGCTTCTGGCGCTCAAGGCCGCGGGCAAGCTGGATCAGGTGCGCATGTTGCTGCTGACCAACTGCACCTTTGACGGGCTGGTCTATAACGTCGAACGGGTGATGGAGGAATGTCTGGCGATCAAGCCCGACCTCATCTTCCTGTGGGACGAGGCGTGGTTCGCTTTTGCCCGTTTCAACCCGACCTATCGCCAACGTACGGGCATGAACGCAGCCAATACGCTGCGCGCGCGGTTCAAGTCGGACGACCACCGCATCGCCTATGAAAAGCAACAGGCTGAACTGAAGGATGCCGACGACGAGACGCTGCTGAACACGCGTTTGATCCCTGCGCCGGATTCGAGGGTGCGGGTCTATACCACGCAATCGACCCATAAAACGCTGACCTCCCTGCGGCAGGGGTCGATGATTCACGTGAATGATCAGGACTTTAAAGGCGAGGTCGAACAAAGCTTCCACGAAGCCTATATGACCCATACCTCGACCTCGCCGAACTACCAGATCATCGCCTCGCTGGATGTGGGGCGACGACAGGTAGAGCTTGAAGGCTTCGAATTCGTGCAGCGCCAGATCGAGGCCGCTTTGTCCATGCGTCGTGCGATTGCAGACCACCCGCTGCTGAGCAAATACTTCAAGGTGCTGACAGCGGGCGACATGATCCCCGAGGAATACCGCGAAAGCGGGGTGACCAGCTATTACCATCAGGAACAGGGCTGGACCGATATGTGGGACTGCTGGGAGAAAGACCAGTTCGTCCTTGATGCCAGCCGTGTGACGCTGCTGGTCGGTGGGACGGGCTGGGACGGTGACACGTTCAAGACCGATATCCTGATGGATAAATACGGCATCCAGATCAACAAGACCTCGCGCAACACGGTCTTGTTCATGACCAATATCGGCACCACGCGGTCCAGCGTCGCCTATCTGATCGAGGTGCTGGTCGAGATCGCGAAATCGCTGGATGACCGTCTGGATGACGCCAGCAAGATGGAGCGTCGGTCTTTCGACAACCGCGTCGCCAACCTGATGGAGAACTACCCGCCGCTGCCGGACTTCAGCCGCTTTCACGAGGCCTTCCGCAACGACGATGTCACCTCCGAAGGGGATATCCGCACGGCGTTCTTCCTCGCTTATGACGAGAAGAACACTGATTACCTGGAGCTGAACGGCACGCTGAAAGAGGCGATGGACGCCAATCAGACGGTCGTGTCCGCCAGCTTTATCATCCCCTATCCCCCCGGCTTTCCCATCCTCGTCCCCGGACAGGTGGTTAGCCAGGAAATCCTGTCGTTCATGCGGAATTTGGACGTCAGCGAAATCCACGGTTACCGCCCCGATCTGGGGCTGCGCGTCTTTACGGATGCGGCGCTGAAACGGGTGCGCAAGAAAAACCTGTCGTCTTCACCTGACTAAGATTAAGCAAAGGACCAAATATCATGACAACGACTGTTCTCAAGAATATCTCGGAAATTCGCCGGTTCTTTCACCGTAACGAAGACCCTGTTTACTTTATCTCGGCCACGAACTTTAACCTTCTTGGTCTCGATGAGTGGGTGAAAAACTTTAAGTATATCTGCTACATCGACTGCTACGGCGGCAAGCACCCCAATGTGTTCTGCCCCTCGGAACAGCCCCACGCTGAATTCCAGAGCATCGAAGACATCAACAACTATCTGTTGCAGCACAAAGAAGTCATCGATTTCGTCAAGCGGCGCGGTGGCAAGCCCAAGTTCGTGTTCCTGATGTTCGACGAGGAAACCGAACGCCTGTCGAAAGAACTGGGGGCGGATGTCTGGTTCCCCAAGGCCAAGCTTCGCCAAAAGATGGACAACAAGATCGAAACCGTGCGGATCGGCAACAAGGCCGGTGTGCCGTCGGTGCCGAACGTGCTGGCCGAGGTCAAGGATTACGAAGACCTCAAGAAGACCTGCGAGAAGGCCGGGATCGGTCACGATCTGGTGCTGCAATCCGCCTTTGGTGACAGTGGCCACACGACGTTCTTTATCAAGTCCGAAGCAGACTTCCGCCGTCATGAATCCGAAATCGTCGGCGAGGGCGAGATCAAGATCATGAAGCGGATCGACTGCCGCGGTTCCGCGATCGAGGCTTGTGCCACCAAGGAGGGCACGATCGTTGGCCCCTTGATGACGGAACTGGTCGGGTTCAAGGATCTGACGCCCTATCGCGGGGGCTGGTGTGGTAATGAAATCCTGTCGACAGCCTTCCCGCCCAAGGTCCGTCAGAAAGCGCGCGAGCTGACCTATAAGTTCGGCGAACAGCTGCGCAAGGAAGGTTATCGCGGTTATTTCGAGCTCGACTTCCTGATCGACAAAAAGACCGGTGACATCTGGCTGGGCGAGCTGAACCCGCGCATCACGGGCGCGTCGTCGATGACGAACCACGCCGCCTTTGCCCACGCGGATGCGCCCTTGTTCCTGTTCCACCTGCTGGAATTCAGCAAGAAGAAGTTCAATCTGGATGTAGAAGAGCTGAACAACCGTTGGGCCGACCCCGAGATGATCGACGGCTGGAGCCAGATGGTGATCAAACATACCGAAGACAGCGTCGATATCTGCACCGAAGCGCCCGAAACAGGCATTTACAAGATGCTGGAAGATGGCCGCGTTGTGTTTGACCGTTTCGATTATCACCGTCGCGCCGTGGAGTCCGAGAACGAGGCGTTCTTCCTGCGCATCCTGCAACCGGGTGATTACCGCTATGAAGGGGCCGATATTGGCATCCTTGTGACCCGCGGTCGGTCGATGACGAAGTCTTTCCAGTTGAATGAGCGCGCGAAAAAGTGGATTCACGGGATCAAGCAATCGGTGAACGGTCGTCCTCTGCCCGTCGCAGAGGCGGGTCCGGCGATGTCTGATCCGGCGTTCAAAATCCTCTAAGCACCGAAAGGGCAGCACATGCTGTGGCGTGCCATTTCAGAAGAACTGCCCGGTCCCAAATGGGCCGGGCTTTTCGCCGAATACTGGCCTCACTACCGTAAATGGTGGCTGAAGGAGGGCGAGCCCGCGCGCCCGACCTATGCCGAATGTCGTCGTGCGCTCAAGGCGCATATGCCTGACCTTATCCCGCTGTACGAAGATCTATGTGATCAGGCGGGCGGGGGTGATCTGGCGGCAAGGTTCCTGAGCTTTTACTGCCCGCCGCCCTATCTGTCGGGATGCAGTCAGGCGGTTTGGGGCGGCAAGGAACCTGTCATGGTGCGAAACTATGACTATAACACCAACGCTTTCGACAGTCTGGTGCTGCACACCGGCTGGAAGGGGCGCCGCGTGATGGGCACCTCTGACGGATTGTTCGGGCTGGTGGACGGGGTGAATGACGCGGGGCTGTCGATCTCGCTTACCTTTGGGGGCCGTCGTGTGGTGGGGGTGGGCTTTGGCGTGCCGCTGATCCTGCGCTATGTGCTGCAAACCTGCGAGACTGCCGAGCAAGCGGGCGAAATTCTGGCACGTGTGCCGACCCACATGAGCTATAACGTCACGGTGCTGGACCGCAAACGCAAGTATCTGACGGCGCTGATGGCGCCGGACCGGCCTGCGATCATCACCAAGGCAGCGGTGGCGACCAACCATCAGGAAAACGTCGAATGGATCAGCCATGCGCGCTTTACGGCGACGGTTGAACGGGAAAGATATCTGCTGCAACGGTTGCGGTTCCACCGTGATCCGGAAGAGAAATTCATCAACACGTTCCTGAAGCCGCCGCTCTATTCGCACCAGTTCAACGCAGGCTTCGGCACGCTTTATACCGCTGTCTATCGCCCCCGCAAACGCGAGATGGAGCATCGCTGGCCCGGAACCGTCTGGCATCAGAAGCTGGACGCTTTCGAGGAAGGGTCGCGCAATGTCCTGATGCCGGGGGTTGTGGCGTAACTCTATCCCTGCACACGAAAAAAGGCGGGGCACATACCCCGCCTTTGTGTTTCGCTGTAGCCTAATTCAAGCGGCTTTGCGGTTGTGTTCACCTTCTTCGACTTCCTCGACGATTTTGGCGATAAACGCATCCAGATCTTCGGGGGAGCGGCTGGTGATGATGCCTTGGTCCACGACGACTTCGCTGTCCTCGTAATGCGCACCGGCGTTTTTCACATCCGTCGCGATTGAGGCGTAGGAGGTTGCGGCGCGGCCTTTGATAATGCCTGCTTCGATCAGCAGCCAAGGGGCGTGGCAGATCGCGGCAACGGTCTTGCCTGCGTCAGCAAAGCTATTGATCAGCGATACGGCGTCCTTGTTTGCGCGCAGCAGGTCGGGGTTGATCTGACCGCCGGGCAGGACAATCGCGTCATAGTCTTCAACAGTGACATCTGACAGGGCTTTGTCGGCAGCAACTGTGTTGCCCCAATCGTCTTTGTCCCAGCCCTTGATGTCTTTGCCATCAGGGGTGGCAACATGCACGGTGGCCCCTTTGGCCTTGAGGTCATCCAACGGGCGCTCCAGCTCGGATTGCTCGAAACCATTGGTGGATAGGATCAGAATTTTCGCGTCTGTGATCTGTGTCATTAGAAAGCTCCTTTCATCTTCGCTATCTTCACCGACACAACAAAGACACTGCGCGAATGTTCCAGCGCTGGAACCTGTATTGACGGGATTCCGCCGACGTGGAGGATGAACTTTTCGTGTCCAGAATTCGATACACACGGTTTGTGATCTCCTTTATACCAAGGGGATGAAAGACACCGTCGACCCTGCACCATCCGTCAATCTGGAGGAGATCATCGTCTGCCCCCAATGCGACGCCGTGTATCACCTCAAGGTGCCCAAGGTCGGCGAGAAGGCGGTGTGTGAACGGTGCCATACCGTGTTGATCGAACCGCGCAAAAAGGCGGGGCTGAAGATCATTGCCATCGCCATTGCCACCTTTGTTCTGATCCTTGGCGCGACGTTCTTTCCGTTTCTGGATATTGATGCAGCGGGCAACAAGAACTCTGTCTCTGTGATGGACGCGGCGCTGGCGTTTTCCAGCGGGCCGCTTTTGCTGCTGTCGCTGGCGACGGCTGCCTTGATCATGCTGGTACCCTTGGCGCGGGTGATGCTGACGCTTTATGTACTGGTCCCCATCGTGCTGGACCTGCCGCCCGCACGCCACGCCATGCAGGCGTTCCGCCTGTCGCAAGCGTTGCAACCGTGGTCGATGGCCGAGATTTTCGCGCTTGGCTGTGCCGTGGCGCTGGTGAAGATTGCCGATCTGGCAACTGTGGGGTTTGGGCCAGCTTTCTGGATGTTTTGTGGTTTGGTTGTTCTGATTGTGGCGCAGGACAAATTCATGTGTAAATGGTCGGTATGGAATTCGCTGGAAAATCCCAAAAAATCCTAAGCGCCCGCGAAATGGGGTTGGTGGCCTGCACACGGTGTACCCGTGCGTGGCCTATCGGCACCCCTGTCTGCCAACGCTGCGGCCACAAGATGCTGTCGCGTGACTTTGGCAGTATGCAGCGGGTCTGGGCGTTCTGGGTCGTGGGGCTGATGTGCTATATCCCCGCCAATATGTACCCGATGCTGAAAACGCGGACCCTGTTTCAGGTGGATGAAAGCACCATCGTCGGCGGTGCGGTCGAACTGGCGCATCACGGCTCTTACGGTATTGCCTTTATCATCCTGCTCGCGTCGGTCGCGATCCCGCTGGCCAAGTTCTGGGCAATCGCCTATCTGGCGGTCAGCGTTAAGACGCGTAATGCCGCGGCACATCGGTCGCGCCATGTGATGTATGAAATTGTCGAGTATATCGGCCGCTGGTCTATGATCGATATCTTTGTGGTTGCGATCCTTTCGTCGCTGGTGCAACTCAAAACCCTTGCGACCATTAACCCCGGCCCTGCGAGCATGTTTTTCGCCTTGTCGGTCATTTTTACCATGCTTTCTGCACAGGCCTTCGACTCCAGACTGATCTGGGACACGAATGCTTTCGATGGGGACCCCGATCAACATGTCTGACACGCCACCCGAGGTTAAGGTTAAATCCGCGCGCAAACTGTTCCTGAGCAGCGCGTCGATCGTCTGGATCATTCCAATCCTGGCGTTGGTTGCGGCTTTGGGTGTTGCGTTCAGCAGCTATAATTCCCGCGGTCCGGTGATTTTTGTAGAATTTGACAAAGGGGCCGGCATCAAGGCGGGCGAGACCGAATTGCGTTACCGTGACGTGACCGTTGGCCGGGTCGAGGAAGTCGGCTTTACCACCGGTCTGGGCAAGGTCGTCGCGTCGATCCGCGTGGACAAGAATGTGGCCCCCTTTATCGACGCCAGCGCGTCCTTCTGGATCGTCCAGCCCGAGGTTTCGGCGCAGGGGATCTCGGGGTTGGGTACGGTGCTCAGCGGCGTCTATATCGAGGGCAGCTGGAATGACGAGGCGGGTGAATTTGCCGAACGGTTCGTCGGGTCAGATTCACCACCGCTGATCCGCGCCGGGCAATCCGGTCTGCAAATCGCCTTCCGCACCGTCGGAAACGGCACCCTGACCGATGATGCCCCGATCCTTTATCGCGGGATCGAGGTTGGCCGTCTGGGCAAGGCAGAGATCGCCCCACGTGGGAACTTTGCCATCGTAGAGGCGCTGATTTACGAAGAGCACCGCAACCTGATCAACAGCAGCACACGCTTCTGGGACAGCTCTGGTTTCAGCCTCTCCCTTGGGCCAGGTGGTGCCGAGATCGACTTTCAGTCCATTGCGACGCTTATCGGGGGCGGGGTGACGTTTGATACATTCGTTTCCGGCGGCGACCGCGTGCAAGACGGCACCGTATTCGACATTTTCCCAAGCAAGGAAGACGCCCGCAGCGCGGTTTTCAACGCCTCGGAAGTCGAGCCGCTGCTGATCAACGTGATCTTTGATGAAAACGTTTCCGGTCTGGCCGTCGGCGCCCCTGTCGAGCTGAGCGGTCTGAACATCGGCGAGGTCGACTCCCTTGCCGGTATCGTGGATTACGACCAGTTTGGTGACAGCCGCGTGCGGTTGAACGTGACGCTGGCCATCCAGCCCGCGCGGCTTGGCCTGCCGGGGGATGTATCTGCCGAAAGCGCGCTGGCGTTCTTGCAGGACCGTGTTGTGAACGGTTTGCGCGCGCGGCTTGCCTCTGCCAGCCTGTTGACCGGTGGTCTGAAAGTTGAACTGGTGGTGGTCGAAGACGCGCCAAGCGGGCGCCTGGTGGCCGCGGGCGAAAACTTCCCTGTTATGCCGACGACCAAGAACGAAACATCAGACGCGGCTGCCACCGTCGAAGGTGTCTTTAGCCGCATCAACAACCTGCCCATCGAAGAGCTGTTGAACAGCGCCATCGGTCTGATGAATTCGCTACAGGCCTTTGTTGGCAGTGACGAGCTGCAACAGACCCCGCGCGATGTCCGCACGTTGATCAACGAAGTCACGGGGCTGGTATCGTCGGACTCGGTGCAGAATATCCCCGTATCGCTGAACGCCACGCTGCTGCGTGTCGAGACGCTGGTCGCGACACTCGAGGAAGAGCAGATGGCGAAACGTCTGCTGGATGCGGTCGACTCCGTCTCGGAAGCCGCCACATCCTTCAGCACCTCGACCGAGGGGGTGCCCGAACTGGTCGAAGAGATGCAGGCCGTCGCCGCCAAGGCAAGCGAGCTGGAACTGCAACAGCTGGTGGACGAGTTGACCGCGCTGACCCGCTCTGCCGATCAGGTGATTGGTACACCGGACGCCGTGGCGCTGCCCGGATCGCTGAAAAATGCCCTGGACGAGCTGAACTATACGCTGCAAGAACTGCGCGAAGGCGGCGCGGTCGAGAACGTGAACCAGACGCTGGCATCCGCGCGTAACGCGGCGGATAATATCGCGGTGTCGGCACAAGACCTGCCACAGATCGTAAACCGTCTGTCGACCCTGTTCACGCAGGCAGAGCGTACAATTGAAGGGTACAACAAGGGTGATCAGATCAGCCGTACCGCACAAGAAACCATGCGTGATATCCAAAAAGCAGCCGATGCGCTTGCATCCTTGGCGCGCACCATTGAACGTAACCCCAATTCATTGTTGCTGGGACGGTAAAATATGAACGTTGTAAAAAGTATCGCAAGCCTTGGTCTCGTGGCCTTTCTTGCCGCTTGTGGATCCGCAGATCGCTATGCCGTGGACATGCCCCCGGTCACAGAGCAGGTGAGCATCCGCTTCACTTCGGTCGAAGTGCGTGACGTATCGCTGCCCAGCTATGCGGCCGCCGACGAAATCCACGTGCGCAAATCCAACGGCACTTTGGTGAGCTCTTCCGACGAACTTTGGGCGGATTCGCCCGAACGCGCCGTCGCCCTGGAATTGAGCGAGAACCTGTCGCGCCTCACCAACCGTCGGATCGCATCCGAGCCTTGGCCATTCGAAGCCTATCCCGATGCCCGGCTTGAGCTGCGGTTCAGCGAATTGCTGGCCGCTGAAACAGGCCAGTTCCGCGCCTCGGGCCAGTATTTCGTCGCCGTATCCACCGGTGGAAGCGAACGATCGGGGTTGTTTGACCTGACCGTGGCTTTCGACCCCAAGGGGGGACCGGCTGCCATTGCAGCGGCACGGGGGCAACTGATCCTTGATTTGGCCAGCTATATCGCCAAGAATGGACTAAAGTGACGTAATTCCAGCGCGATTTCCCGATAGGGGAAAATTTTATACGACTTTTGATTGAATTTTTTTCATAAGGATTTAGCAAGGCCGCCATCACCCTTTGGGCGCAATCGCATAACAGGCAGACCTTCTTCATCTCATGCCCGTTGACGCTACCTGCGATACCGCGGGCATCTTGCCTGATACATTACTTTTAGCCAGTTCTGGCCATGATCAACGGACCACATGCATATGATGAACCAAAGCCAATCGAACTTTTCCGGGCCCAGGGACGAAGATGACGACACCATCGATCTTGGCGCGCTGATTGGTACGTTGTGGCGCGACAAACTGATTATCGCTGCTGTCACACTGATTTTCATGCTGCTGGCGGGGTACTATGCCTATGGCGTGGCTGTGCCGACCTATCGATCCACCGCGGTTGTGGTTTTGGACACCAAGGAAGACAGTATCGTGGACCTGCAGGCCGTGGTTGGCGGGTTTTCGGGCGATAGCACCGAGGTCAATACAGAGGTTGAGGTACTGCGGTCCCGTGGGTTGGCGGGCAAAGTTGTCGACCGGTTGAACCTGATTGATGACCCTGAGTTCAACGGCGAACTGCGCGAACCATCCATGATCGGTGGCATGATCTCTGGCCTCAAGGGGATGCTTTCTTCGGGGCCACCCGAAGAAGAGTTGGACCCTGAACTTCAGAAAGCCAAAACCCGCGATGCGGTTGTGCAGGCTTTGCTGGACAAGGTCTCGGTTTCTAACATCCGCCAAAGCCTTGTGTTCAACGTCACGGCTGAAACGGAATCTCCGGTTAAATCTGCCCAGATCGCGAATACGATTGTTGAACTGTACATCTTGAACCAGATCGAAGTGAAATTCGAGGCGACGGAAAAAGCGACTGAATGGCTAAGCAACCGTGTGTCCGAGCTTCAGATCGAGCTTGAGAATGCCGAGAAGAAAGTATCCGAATTTACAGCGCGCACCCAACTGGTTTCGATCGAGGGCCTGCAAGCGCTCGAGCGTCAGATTAAAGAACTCCGTGACCGCATTGATGGTGCCGCCTTGACCCGCGAGGCGCTTCAAACACGCCTTGCTGACCTGGAGGCCGCGCAAACGCCCGATGAAAAGCTCGACGCCGCGCAAGACGCCGCACTGACGCGTATCTTTAGCAACGGGCTGTCGTCGGAAACGAACCAGACGGCATTTGACCTGCGATTTGATACGGTGATGACGCGGGTTCGGGCTGATCTTGTGCGCAGCACGCAACAACTTGAGGCGCTGCGCAACTCGGAAAAAGAGCTTGGGGAGCAGTTGGCCTCGCAAGGGCAAGACCTGATTGAGCTGCAACAGCTGACCCGTGAATCCGAAGCAACGCGTCTGCTCTATGAATATTTCCTGACCCGCCTCAAAGAGACCTCTGCCCAAGAAGGCATCCAGAAGGCCGACAGCCGAATGCTGTCCAGCTCGGTCGTGCCAAATTCACCAAGCGCGCCGAAGAAATCGCAGATCATTGCGCTGGCGATGATCCTTGGGGCGATGGTCGGCTCGGGGCTCGTACTGCTGCGCGAATTCAAAACCCGCACGTTCCGCACCGCGAACGAGCTTGAGCAACACACCGGCTATACCGTGATCGGGCAGATCCCGCTGATCCCTTCGCGTCACCGCAAGGACACGCTCAAGTATCTGTCGGACAAGCCGACGTCTGCTGCCGCCGAAGCGATCCGCAACCTGCGCACCTCGCTGATGCTGTCGAACCTCGACAAAAAGCCGCAGGTCATCGTATCGACCTCGTCCATCCCGGGGGAGGGTAAAACCACCGTCTCGCTGTCGCTGGCGAAATTTCTATCCGGTCTGGGCAAATCCGTCCTGCTGGTCGAAGGCGATATCCGTCGCCGCACGCTGAATGAATACTTCCCCGATATGCCGCGCAACGGCATCGCGTCTGTCCTGAACGGCGATGTGAAATTCGCCGATGCCATCCATACCCCTGACGGTTTTGGCGCGGATGTTCTGGGCGGCGAAAAGACCAATGTGAACGCGGCGGATATCTTCTCCTCCGACCGGTTCAAATCCTTCATCTCCGAGATGCGCGATCAGTATGACTTCATCATCATCGACACGCCGCCTGTGCTGGTTGTGCCGGATGCACGTATCATCTCGCAGAATGCCGATGCGATCCTGTTCTCTGTGAAATGGGACAGCACGAACAAGGGGCTGGTCGAGGAATCCATGCGTTTCTTCCACAACTCGAACCAGCGGATCACCGGTCTTGTGCTCAGCCAGATCGATGAGAAGGGCATGAAACGTTATGGCTATGGCGGCGAATACGGTGCCTATGGGGCCTACGGCAAGGGCTATTACGACAGCTAAGCAAGGCTTGGGCATGCCTCAAAACTGCCCAAATCTTTCCCCTCAAGGGTCATAACAGGGCCGCTCTGCTAGGCGATATTCATTGGGAAGTTATCCCAGTGAGGACCCTCAGATGGCACGTATGAAAGAGATCGCAACAGCTGCTGGCACGCTCGCCTGCGCTTTGGGCATCGGCTACGTGATGCAAAGCTCTGACGCTGCGACAGCCCGCTATGGCTCTGACGCCGCTGTGAAAGAGCAAGAGCTGCGCCGGCTAAGCAACGAGAACGCCGTGCTCGAGGTCGAAGACATCGTCCTCACCTCGGCCGAGTTCAATGCAGCCCCGCTGGAGCCCACGGTCTGTCTCTTATACACATCTCCGAGCCCACGAGACCGTACTAGATCTCG
>OJBE01000080.1_pt1 | contig 30917 bp, 32 predicted proteins | sample 1590521 | NCBI WGS metagenome assembly OJBE01 (sample SAMN05416807, study PRJEB24817) | seawater metagenome | isolation source: Sea water | place: Canada:Atlantic | collected 2013-07
ACAACAAGTTCTGCGGATCGGCGCGGCATAATCCGAAGCTCGGCATTATGGGCCAACTCATGCGCCAAGGTGCCGTAATATCCTGCGGCCTTGTGAAACGTGCCAATCGGCGGCATGTGAATCCGGTCTGTCTTGATGTTGTAATAGGCGCGCGGCTCCTCGGTGCTGTCGATCTGCGCACCGGTTGCGGCAAAGAATGCCTCCAGCTCGGGATCGGCCTCGGTGCCCAGATCACGGGACGGATCGGGCAGGATGTAGAATTCAGCGGGCAAGCCGTCGATCTGGTCAGCATTGAATACGCGGTAGGCCTTGGCATAGGGAATTTGGCGTTCCTCGCCGTTCTCGTCCTCGCGCTCGACGGTGCCGTATTTCACAACGGTCGCGGATTTCCCGCCCTTGCGGACATGGCCCCCAAGCTGCTTGGCCTGATTGAACGTCATCCAGCGGGCTGAGCTGTAGTTCTTGGCCATCGCGGTTGCCCAAAGCATCAGGATGTTGATTCCCCGGTAGGCTTCGCCGTTGAACCGTTCCGGCAAGCTGACCCCCGTCCCTCCGCCGGTCCATGGCTTGCGCCAAGGCGACGTTCCCGCCTCAATCTGCGCGATGATCTGGTTGGTGACATGGGAATAAACGTCAAACTTCTCTCCGGTCATTTGTGACCCTCCTTTGCATGACGCGGGCCGGGTCTGTGTCCCTTTCCGCCAATGGGCGGGCCTTCCTGTTCTGATCTTTGGAATGCCCATGCATTCCGAAGGGCAGAGCAGGTAAGGGCAAAGCCCGTCCTGCGGCCTGGCGGGGCCGTGACAACCGGGTGGAGGGCGTGAATTTGGGAGGGAACCGCGCGCCTGCGCGTGGGAGGAACCGGAATTCTCGACCGGAACCGACGCCGCAGACGGCGCTTGCCGGTTTTCTCGGACCTGGCAGGATGGCAGGCAGATCAACAGAATTTGGAAACTGTCAGGGTTGGGGTGAGCGGGCGTCAGCCCGACGATCCCCTGCCCTGTCTATCGCTCAAAGAGAGACCGGCACACTGCCGGGATCACACAATTTCTATGGCTGATTTATCATCGGGGTTCATCAACTTATCCGACAAACTCAATGCATGTGTACTGATACCCCCGCCCGGAATAATCGAAGTACTGGCTCTCATTCGCGCTTCGAAACTCATTCCAAGCCAAGCCGGAATCCTGCGGCAATGCGCAGGTTTCACCATTGAGGTGGGCTGTAAGAGCTTGGGACGCCTTTGGCAGTTCATCTCCAAAGCAAAACGCTGTCATATACGGAGCTGATTTACTTTTGCTGCCCCAGACGACCATTCCATCGCGCGACACGATAAATGCAACCGGCTTGTTGGAAAGCCCAACAAATCGCAAAGCGCTCGCCTGGAGTGAGCACTCGAAACGGTTTCCTATCTCGCACAGGGAATCTGTATTCCAGCCAATCCCGCTAAACTCATCTCTGAGAAGGTTGGCAGGCATAAGTAGCCACGACGCAAACACGTTGGCCTCGGTTTCTATCTTATCCCTGAAATCGTTCAGGGTATCATCGCTGTCTTCGAAACGATCCCGCAAACCCCGATGGCACATGAAGTGTCCCAGCTCATGGGCATATGTGAACCGTTGACGCCGCTTGTTCTCGATTTCCGAGTTCAGCAAAATCGTCCACTTCTCGGTGTTCTTTGTTTTAACAAGACACCCTTCGAAGGAATCGTAGCTGCCTATCTTGGTTTTCAGTTCGCCGCCAAAATCGCTGGTTTGAAGTGCGCCATCAATGAGCTTTGAAATATCCAGTGGGTAAGTGTTGGGGCCGTGGTCCTGCCAGAGCCTTGTAAGTCGGTTGGCCTCCTTCATCGGAGGGCTGCTAATCTTCGTCGTCAAAACCTGAAACTATCCTCTCAATCGTTCGCTTGTCATTTTCGGACAGCTTATGGAACTTCCTGAAAAAGGCGTCCTCGACCTGTCGGTCGGAAGGCTCGTCCTGCGTGTCATCCAAGAAAAACTCTGGCGACTCCCCAAAATGATTTGCGATCTTTAGTAACAGCTCGGCGGAGGGCTTGGCATTCTTCTTGTTTTCAAGCTGCCAGACATAGGCCTTCGATGACCCAAGAACCGTTGCCAACTCTTCCTGTGTCATGTTCTTGGAAGTCCGGATTTTCCTGAGCTTTTCGCCAAATTTTTCTGACATGCAAAATTCTCTCTGTTCGCAGGTTGACAGAAGTATAGTGATCACTATATCAAACCTCAAGTGTAGTAATCGCTATACTAATGTAAACCAATATGAAGGGCGAAAAGATGGCTGACAGAAAAGTTACCGCGTCGGGAAAAAACAAGGACGGCGACATCACCAAGCTTTGCAAATCGGGCGAGGCATGGTCCCCACGGCTGAAGGCTGACGCGATCCGCGATATCGAAAACGGCACGCATACCTACTACGTCCAGCAGGCTGGCACGTCCCGTGTCGACATCACCGTGGTGAACGGAACGACCGGCAAATACCTCCGCTCGACCGCCGATAAGTCGTCGAGCAACAACTTGGACAATCTCCCTGATTGCTAAGGCTATGACCCTACAACATCAGGGCTCGCAGGTAGCATCTACCTCTGCGAATCCGTTTCAACCTGGCATCCTAGAATGTCATAAAAAGAAGGATTTATCCCATGCCACAGGATCATCAGATCACCTGTATTATTCCAGACGGTGCGGACTCTGACCGGCGTATTGACAGCATCGGCGGAGCTACTGGTTCCAAGAGTGGTGGTCCTTGGTGCATTAAGCTCGATGTTGCCATCAAAGGTATCGAAGACGGCACTTGGCGCTTCTGGACCAGCGTCAATGGCAACTCGGTCTGGGTCATCATCGCTACGCGGAATGGAAAGAAATACCTGAAAACCGAAGCCGATGGAGCCGAACCGAATAACCTCCTGAGTCAGCCGCGCTGCAAATAGGCCTTGGGGTGCGCAACACCCAAGCGCTTGGCCTATTTTGACCCCAACCGGCTCAGGACACCACGCCTGCTTTCTTGACCAACTAAACGCCGTTTCTCGAATTCGGCATTCGAGGGCAGGCTTACAAGGGTCAGACACCACAACGTCTTGCCGTGCGTCTAGCTCGGCAGTCGCTTTTCCTGACGTTCCACTCCGACGATCTTTAAAAAGAAGAACCGTGCGCTTTCCTCCTCATCTGGGCAAAGCCCGCTCACGGCAACCCAGTCATCGCAGGACAGGCCCTCTCGGTGTCGAGAACAACGCGCCATTTTTTCATCTTTGCCACTTCTTCGCGAACGTCTTTCACTACTCTTTATTTCTGGCGTTATCGCGGCCCTGCTCACGCTCGGGCGCATTATTACGCCCGCGCCCGGGAATATCATCCCGCCGCCCTCGGTGCTAAGATGGCAGTCAGATCAACAGAATTTGGAAACTTTGTCAGGGCTGGGGTGAGGGGGCGTCGGCCTGTTGATGCCCTACCCTGTCTAATGCGCGAAGCGACCCCGGCACCTCGCCGGGATCACGAAAAATCACAAACCAGACTTCTCCAAGAGGGCGTCCATTTCAGCCCGGCTCTTAGGGGATTTAATGAGCAACTGGCGCGCCATCTCATAAGCATCAACCTTAGACTGAGACATAGCTTCCTCAGGATGACAGCCGCAGCGCTCTAAAACATGATAATAGTAAGAATTACCATCTTCTCCTGAGATATGCGCGAATGCGCCACGCATGAGCTGATCCCATGTTGCAGGACCCTGCACTTCATAAAAATGTGCCTCAGCGACTGGTCCGCGCTGTTTCAGCGTTGAAATGATTTTTGTTAAGTCATCCATATGATTATCCTTATTTAACGTTCTCTATCCCGCTCACGGTTCTGCCCGCGTCTGAATGCATTGTCACGCCCACGGCCGAGAATGTCATTCCGCCGCTTTTGGTCATGGCTCTCACCATCGCGGAGGGCTATATCCCGCTCCAACTCAGCTGCACCCCGCTCACGTCCGGTGTCGCGCACACGCCCAAGGATGGCATCCCGACGATCTCGGTCTGGATCGTCGGGCGCACCCCTCTCCCGCCCGACATCCGGCGCTTGCGCCTCCGGGCGCTCAACATCGCACGCCAACACCGCCGCCCGGCGCGCCTCCATGTTGCCCCGCTCCGCACCAACCTGCGGCCTCTCAACCTCCCCTATAACCATTTCGTTGATGCGTGACATCGCCTCTTCCGCACGCGCCCAAAGCCGATCCAGCCGCTCACGGGCAGTGGCGATAAAGGCGCGCCCCCGCTCTATCAGCTCAAGCCGCAATTCCAACTGCCGCCAGCCCAACTTCTGGCGCTGTGCATTGCGCGCCTGCGCCGCGCGGAAGGCATCTCCGCGCTCGGTGACTGTCCCCCGCTTCTCCAAGGCATTGGCCGATGGTCCCATTTTTGGCTCGGGCTCGCGGCTCAGTTCGACCACTTTCTTCTCGTGCTCAAGCTCCAGCTCTTCCTGCCCCCTCTCGCGGACCCGCTCGACCTGTTGCTCGGCTTCGGACCGCTGAACATCAAGAGACCGATGGTCGATCCGCTCTGACCGACCTGCCCGCTCAAGAGCTATGTTCGTATCCCGCGCCCAAGCTTCGCGCCAGCCCATCAGCATGTCCTGCGCATTCCAGCTGCGGTCCTTCTTGCCGAACCCCTCACCGGTCAGCTCGCGCATTGTCAGCATGACATGCGCGTGAGGCTGTTCCTGCCCATCACGGGCCTTGACCTGATGGACCGCCACATCTGCGATCATGCTGCGATCGACAAATTCGCGCTGAACAAAACCACGCAGGAGCTCTAGGCGCTCATCTCGATCAAGCTCACGGGGAAGGGCCACTTCGATCTCGCGGGCAAGCTGGGCGTCACGCCGCTTCTCGACTGCCTCGACAGCGTTCCAAAGCTGGTCGCGATCGCGCATCCAGCCGGGCGCGTTCTTGGGTGCCATGATCTCGGAATGGACGACCCCGCCTTTGCGCGAATAGTCATGCTCCAACCCCTGCCGCTCATCTCGCATGCGACCCGCCGTGCGGTATGCAGCGGCGGCAACAGATGACCGGCCCCCTGCCCGGCTGATGACTTTTGCACTGAGATGATAGATCGCCATATCTCGGACGCCTTTCTTCAAAACAGGGTCCAGCGCCTAGTTGCGCTGGTCGGGAGTTCGAGGGTGAAACCCTCGTCAAGCGGCAACGCCGCCTTCATACGTCGGTTATTTGTCCGGACTTGTTGAGCCGCAGAGCAAGCGCACGTTGCCGAAGGCAATGTATAAGCGCGCATTTCAGTTCTTCTGGTGCCACTTTAACCCAAGACCCCACCATCTGAGAATTTGGGAATTTAGGTTATCCACATAAAATGACTGCTCATTTTTTCTGATTTTCACTGTCGGCTCATAGTCTCTCCCTACACGCAACTTTGGAGACGAAAATGAGTAAGAGCCCCCCTATCGATGATCGCATCCATGCGCTCACAATTAAGAAACAGCAGATCGGTGCGCAGATCATGGCGCTCGATGCGAAGCGCCAGCAGACGAAAAAGAAGGATGAAGATCGCCTAAAATGGCTTCTCGGTAGCCTGGTTTTCGAACGCTTCAGCGCCGAGCCTGCTCTTCAGAACATCGTGGAGCGTGACCTGCCAGACCGCCTCACACAGAGGGATCGCGACCGTGAGCTGTGGGACATCTTGTTCTCTCACACACTGGAGGATCAGGCATGAATTTCAATTTGGAAGCCCGCCATTGGTTGATCATGGTTGCATCGGTGATCCTGGCCGCTGCCGCCATGATCCTCATCCCGAAGGTGGTCGCGATCTATCCCGCCACCATCTATGCTTTCCCGATCCTTGCCGCAGCAATGATCTTCGACACTCTTGGGACAGCAGCAGAGCGCCACAGGTCGATCCTAAAGCTATGCGCATGGCTTTGCCTGTGTGCAGCTACCCTCACCGTCCTGATGCCATTGGGCGGCCCTCTAAATGAGGTTTGGGCAATAATCCAAGAGTGGACGGATGCAGGCTGGTCCCTCAGCCGCGCCCTAATGGAGAGCGTTATGTGGCTGGCGCAACACCCCGACTCTCAAAAACAAGCTATGATGGTCTCCGTCGGCCTCGGTGTTTCTACTGCCATTGTTGCGATTTGGTGCCCGGCTTCTGCGGTTTTGAGACCTGACCCCAGCCAAGAAAGAAACTCGGCGGACGGCCCATGGACTGCGTGTTGGATGGACCCGAGCGACATTGCCTACCTGCGCCAGAACAAGACAGGACTTCCTTTGGCGCTGCATAGCGGAAAAATCCTTCGGTATATGAAGAACGACGCAAAAGGCTGGCGCGGTGGTCATCATCTGGTGGTCTCCGGGACGCGGGGCGGCAAAGGCGTCAGCACCGTAATTCCGGCCATTCTCGACCACCATGGTCCCGTTGTCGCATTAGACATCAAAGGGGAGAACTTCTCTATAACGCGGCGGCATCGCGAAGAACTTGGACGCAAAGTTGCCGTCTTGAACCCATTCGGGATCATTGAGAACTGCCAAGATCAGTTTAACCCCTTGGACTACATCCGCCCTACTGAACTTGCGCGGGACATCGCGCTCGTCGCAGACGGACTCGTAAAGCCCGAGGAAGGAGACGGAGCACATTTCTCAGAAATGGCTCGACAGCTGGTGGCTGCGGCCATCGAAGTTGTGGTCACGCAAGAAACTGAATGCCAACCGAACCTCGTGACCGTGGCTGATCTTCTGTTGTCATCAGATCTCGATCTCACCTTGGAGGAATGGGTAAAAGAACGGGATGTGGTGGGCCATCGCCCAGCAGACACCGCGGCCACGATGCTGCGTGCAGGTGACCGGGAGCGAGGGTCGATTCAGACTTCCGTAGCAAAAGCTTTTGGCTGGATGCAGTCAGAAGACATGCGCCGGTTTCTCCAGCGTTCTAGTTTCAAGATGGATGATCTTTTGGATGACAAGCTGGACCTATTCATTGTCGTCCCTCTTGATCAGGTGGATCGGCAAGCAGTGTTCATGCGTCTCTTCGTCAATCTCGTTCTCGGGACCGTCGTGCGCCAAGACGGCAAGCGGAAAGTGAAGGCACCCATCCTTATGGTACTCGATGAGTTCGTGCGTCTGGGACGGATGGAGCAGATCATGAATATCGCTAACGTTGCAGCCGGTGCGGGGATCGAGGCGTTGTTTGTGACACAAGATACAGGCCAAGTTGAAAGGGCGTACGGGGATAACGATGCTCGATCTATTTTTGGGTCCTGCATCACCAAAAGGGTGTTCAACGTCAACGATATCGAGACTGCCGAGTGGGCTTCACGGCACCTGGGAGAGAGCACTGTGCTTTCCCGGCAAGTTCGACAGGATGAGGAAGGCTACACGCTTAGGGACGCATCTTTTTCTGAGCAGGGTCATAAGCTTATGACCGCCACTCAGATTATGGGCATGAAGGCCGATGACGTATTGCTGCTGGTGGGCAATCGTAACCCGCTTAAGGCCAAGCAGAATCTGTATTTCAAAAGTAAGGCCTACCGAGGGCGTTGGGATCGGAACCCGCTGAACTGATTGATAACAACGGCTATTGCCGGTTCTGAGTTGGAAGACATAGAGCAGATCGATTGGATCCTAATCTACGGCTAGGAAACGGCAGGTAGGGGAAATTGGAGTTTGAAAGCTCAAAAATTTCCTCCTACCTGCCTTATAGATACAGGAAGAGGAATATCTCAAATGATGGAAGAAACGACGAGCAATGTACAATTTCGCGTAGCTATTGAGGAGCTCGCAAAAGTGGTCAGGAAACACCCGGGAACCGGGGGTGGACAGATTGCTATGAAGGTTCTGACCTCTCTTGCGTTCCGTGTGGCGGTACCTGTCGATCTGGGAGAGGTTTCGTATCAGTTCTCGCATCCAAACAACGCAGGCACGCTTGAGGCGGTATTGGTTGCGATCCGTTTCCGCGCCTCGTTTGAATGGCCTAAGGACATCGTATCCGATGAGGAAATTCGCGGCTGGATGAGTAAGTGGGGGTTTTCTTACGAACTGGGGTGATGCTCTGGATAGAGCCATTTTAGAAGATGGAATCTGTTAAAATGGCGAATAATATCAGAGTGTTAAATATGTGTTATATAATGTGTTACGCTGTGGATAAGTGTTCGTAGCTCTTTGAATCTATTACGATTTCAGAACTGGCTTGTGTGTAGAGTCACGATAGAATGTGTGTAAAGACACGAAATTCTGTGTGTAAAGACACGAAGCAACGGGTCTGTGTGTGAAATCACGAAAGAGCTTGACCGCGTGTGTGAAATCACGAAACATAAGCTATGGTGTGTGAAATCACGAAAGACAATGATCGTTCCCCCTTGCTGCCAGACAGGCAGGAACAAGGCGATTTTTTTGTGTGCGATATTTTCGACGCTGCGCCCAAAGGTGACATGGCCTCCATGGCGCACCCCATTTTTTCACTTTCTACAAAACCAGACCATCGGGTGCGACGATATGAAGATGGCACGGGCAAAAATTACCTTGAAGTGAAGCCGTCTGCGGACGGCCTAGCAACCATCCACGATAGGGATGTGCTGATTTACTGCATCAGCCAAATCATGGCGGCAATCAACAAAGGCCAGAAGGTCTCAAAAACCGTTCGTTTGAAAGCGTTCGATCTATTGAAGGCAACAAATCGGCCTTCGGATGGGCGTGGGTATAGCGGCCTTCGGAGTGCTCTCGCTCGCCTTCAAGGAACACAGATTGAGACCAATATCGTGACCGGCAATGAGGAGCAGCTCGATATTTTTAGCATCATCGACCGCGCCCGTATCGTCCGTGAGACACGTGACGGGCGTATGCAAGAAATTGAGGTCCAACTGTCTGATTGGGTGTTCAATGCGATTCAAGCACATGAAGTCCTAACCCTGCACCGCAATTATTTTCGGCTGCGTAAACCCCTAGAGCGGCGCATCTATGAGATAGCTCGCAAACATTGCGGCTCAAAGAAAGAGTGGAAGATCGGCCTATCATCCCTGCAAGACAAATGTGGTTCTGCATCAACGTCGCGTGAATTTAAGCGCCTTGTGAGCAATATCGTCACGCAGGACGAAGCGTATAATCACATGCCGGACTATGCTGTGCGGCTCGATGATAACATGGTCATATTTGTGAACCGTCACTCGGCAAAGCCGCCAGTTTTAGCGGTTCCACCTGGGGTAATCCGCTTGAGCCCTGACGTTCATCAGGAAGCTCGAAGGGTTGCACCAGGATGGGACATCTACACGCTTGAGCAAGAGTGGCGAGAATGGATGGTCGATGGTGGCCTTGATGCACCGGCCAACCCGGACAAGGCATTCCTTGGGTTCTGTCGAAAAATTTTTGAGAAGCGTGGAAAACCTTAACCGCCCCTGCCCTTCTGATCTTCGAGTAGCAGCTCCAAGCCTTGCCAAAGAGTAAGGTTTTGCGACGAACAAAACGCCCGGAAGTCATCAACGACACGCTTGGGGCCAGGTATCGAAATTTTGTCCTGCGGTTCTTTACGTTTGGGGCCAGGTTTAAGGCGTGCCGTGGGTTCTCGGCTGACGAAGCCCAGATCGGCACCGGCCTTGACGGCCTCACTTAATGAGCCGCCATCGACTCTTGGTCGAGGCTTGGGTGTTGGTGTTGTCTTGGGCAGGTCGATACCGCCCGAAAATCCGTATTTCCCACTCATGCCGCTTGCTCCTTGGTAAGGGTGGCAATGACGGTCTGCGCGTAGTCGCGTGCGTTCTCGATAGCTCCGGCCACCTGCTTCATGGCCTTATCGGTCACAGACGCAGTCTTGCCCTTCATTTCTTTTGTCACGATGTCCGGCAGCTCTGATAACAGAACTCCGTCCCGAAAGATGCGCGTGTAAGGAGCTCGCTTGGCAATCCGAACTGGTAGCGTTGGGATTTTGTTCTGTTCCATTTCTAGCCGCACGTCGCGCTCATCTGTCGTCTGGAACGCGGCATTGGTGCGTGTGAACAAAAGAGCGTAGTTAATTTTCGAGCGGATCATATTCGCCGTGGTTTGTACGAGGCGAACCGCTTGTGCAGCCTGTCGGGCTTCCATGGGCGAGCCGTCGAGCGGGATAATGCACAAATCTGTCCGTGAAAGTGCGAACGTAACGATTTGGTCCTTCGACCCCTCGAGGTCGATGATGAGATAGTCAGCCTCGCCCGATAGCTTGTCTATGAGCTCGACCGTTTCCTCAGCTTGTGGTCTTGCATGAACCGCAAAGGGAACGTCTCTGCCCTCTTCTTCACGGGCCTGCGCCCATGCAAGGATGTTGGCGTTGGGGTCAAGGTCGAGAATGGCAACGCGACCGCCTGATATAGCGATCTGCTCGGCCAAAAGCATGGCGGACGTGGTTTTGCCCGAGCCGCCCTTCGGGTTTGCGAAAGTGATTACATACATGAGAAGAGCTTGCCAGCTTCGAAAAATAACGTCAACTATATCTTTATATATAACTATATAGTTAGAGATAAAGATATAGTTAGAGACATAGACGAAAATGGGCGTGGGATAAGCCGTGTCAACATTTTGCGTATCCCTAGGAACTCATGCTCTACTAGTGCTATGAATTCGCAGACGTTCCCCAAGTGTTCGATACAAGATGTGAGCTATATGAATACACCTCTCGCGATACAGCCCTGGTTCGATGGGCTCTGTCCTGTCACCGAAGCCGTCGAGCGACTTGCAAGCGCTTCTGGTGTCGAGGAGCGCGGCGCCATCTATACTAAGCGCGAGGTTGTGGATTTCATCCTCGATCTGGTGGGGTATGAGGCAGACAAACCTCTCACCAAATATCGCATCCTCGAACCCTCTTTCGGGGATGGCGATTTCATTCATCCAATTATCGACCGGTTACTAGCCGCTGCACAGCGTGAGCCGGGCGGCTTGACTGTCAAGCGCCTCAAACCTGCGCTTCGTGCCGTCGAGTTACATCGCGAAACTTACATGAAGCACAGGTTGAGCATTGCCGAGAAACTTCAAAACTCAGGTTTTTCGCATGCGGATTCCGAAGAGCTTCTTGCGGCGTGGCTAACCCAGGGCGATTTTCTGCTTTATGACTTTGCCCATGACTTTACGCATGTTGTTGGCAACCCACCGTATATTAGGCAGGAAGTCATACCAAACATTCTCATGGCTGAGTACCGTCAACGCTATGAGACAATTTTCGACCGCGCAGATATTTATATACCCTTCATTGAAAAGTCACTGAGCGCGCTCGAGCAGGACGGGCGGCTTAGTTTTATCTGTTCTGATCGTTGGATGAAAAATCGCTACGGTCGGAAGCTGCGCGATATGGTCAGCCGGGACTATTCGTTGTCCGTCTATGTGGACATGGTAGACACACCGGCCTTTCATAGTGAGGTAACGGCCTATCCAGCGATTACCGTCATTGAAAGGTCTAAGCAGAACAGGACGCGCGTATTCGCGCGACCGGAGATTGACAAAGACGTACTGCGTTCGTTGAGCAACGACCTGACGGCGAAGGAGCTGAACAAGGGTAGCATCGTTCGGGAAATTCGAGATGTAGCCGCAGGGGCGGAACCTTGGGTCTTGAGTGAGTTCGAAGAGCTAGCTTTGGTGCGCCGCCTCGAGGCTAAGTTTCCAAAGCTTGAAGCGGTCGGATGCAAGGTCAGGATTGGTGTTGCTACAGGCGCAGACAAGGCCTTTATCGGGGACTTTGAAACGCTCGACGTGGAACCTTCGCGCAAACTACCGTTGGTGATGACAAAAGACATTCAGACGGGCGAAGTACAATGGCAGGGTAGGGGGGTCATCAACCCGTTTGGCGATGACGGAAAGCTCGTCCGCCTCGAAGATTACCCACGCCTAGCCCAATATCTCGAAGAGCGGCGTGAGGTGATTGCCAAGCGGCACGTCGCGACCAAAGCCCCTGCAAACTGGTATCGTACCATCGACCGAATCCATCCTGCGATCACCAGCCAAGAAAAGCTGTTGATCCCTGACATCAAAGGGGATGCTGCCATCGTCTATGAGCCAGGCGAGCTCTACCCGCACCATAACCTTTACTTCATCACTTCGAGCGCGTGGGATATCCGAGCCCTACAAACAGTCATGAAATCAGGTATCGCGAGGCTGTTTGTATCGCTCTACTCGACCAGGATGCGCGGGGGCTTCCTGCGCTTTCAAGCGCAATACCTCCGCCGCATCTGCCTTCCCAACTGGGATACGGTCAGTGAAGATCTCCGAGTTAAGCTCAGAACTTTGGCAAAAACCAATAGCCCCGAAGAACTCAACGCAGCCGTGGCCGAGCTGTACGGGCTTTCGGGAGCGGACATGAAATTAATTGAGGGAGGGACAAGGGTATGACCCTCGATCTTGCGAATTATGAAGACCAGGCCCGTGAGGCGGTCAAGCTTTTCTGGGGCAACCGAGAAGCCGCGCTCGCACGGCAAGTCGAAGCCGGCAACGTCGATGCCGGTACACGGGGCGCTGTTACCGCTGGCAAGAACATGGATGGATTTCTAGTCATCGCCCAAAGCCTCATTGAGGCTAATGGCCTCCGGGAGGCTCAGATTTGCGTGAAACAACGCGCTCTTACTCTGCCAGGTTTCTACCGCCCGACAAAGCTATGGGACATGCTGGTAATGCATCGCGGCCAACTCGTGGCCGCGCTTGAGTTCAAGTCCCAGGTTGGCCCCTCGTTCGGCAACAACTTCAATAACCGCTGTGAAGAGTCCATCGGAACCGCACACGATCTGTGGATGGCCTACAGGGAAGGGGCATTCGGGGAGGATGCGCCACGCCCATTCTTGGCTTGGATCATGCTGCTCGAGGATTGCCCAAAGTCGAACGCTCCGGTTTCAGACAAGCGACCGCATTTCCCGGTTGATCCGGCGTTTCGTGGAGCATCATACGCGCAGCGGTATGATATTCTTTGCAAGCGCCTTGTGCAGGAAGGTCTTTACACAAGCGCGACATTTCTAGCATCACCGAGAGAAGCCGCCCGTGATGGCACATACAGACATATTAGTGACCTAACGTCACTCAGAACATTCGTCACTGAGTTTGCGGGCCATATCGCAAGCGTGGCAGCGAGGTAATTCGCTTGGCTCTTATTCGCCCACGTTTCACCGAGTTCCACGATATCCATGTTCCGCAGGCTGAGCTCGATTTCGCGATCCCTTTCCTAGACGAGGACATTCCGCTCTACGTCGATCCGTTTTTGCTGTGGCGCTCGCCCGGTCTCCAAGACAAAGGACTACATCAGGTCATATTGGGAGGCTTCAACAACTTAGGCGTCCTCTCTAAATCTGGTAAGAAAGAGAAAGCTGTTCAACAATTGATCGCTGCATCTGAGTGCGATGAAGTCGGGTTGGGGACGTCCGCCACAAAGAAGGGAACACGGATAGGCCGCGCAAAGGCTGAAGAGGTTCTGAGCCTTTTCGAGCGAATACCGTACTACCGTGATCATGGCTTTCGCCACTTTGAAGAAATTCAGCTCTTTGTTGATGGTATTGGTAAGGATCGGATCAGCGACATTGCCTGCAACTTCATCAAGAGCTTCCTCATCGACTACACTGCTCAGGAATGCCAGGCGTTAGGCGTTGAGTTGAAACGAGCTTTGGTTTCCAACGTCTACAACCCATCTACACTTGCGTTCGAGGAGCTTGAAACCGAAGTTCCGGTACATCCAGAAACCGGTCTCCCGGTGTTGTTTGTCCCAAAGCGTTGGCTTCGACACGTCCCTTGGATCAACTATGATACCTATTTTCGTGATTTCTGCCCCCAAGACGACGTAGCGCATGAGGGTGAAGAGCTTACCCGCGTTCGTGTGCAAACCTACAACCGCGATAACTATGGTGTCGTGAATGCATATGTACAGGCGCGAGAGCGATCTTTTGAGGACTGCAAAAACGACCCTCTTTTCTCGCAAATTCCAGTACTTTCGGCCCGCAGAAAGCTGGCAGCGATTAAGAAGCTTCCGACCGGAAAAGACGATGGAGCAGACATTGCCTATGAAAAGTTGATTGGGCAACTTCTCCCATCGCTCCTCTATCCACAGCTCGATTTCGCCCAGGAACAAGCCCGCACCGATAGCGGCGTAAGTATCCGCGACCTGATCTTTTACAATAGCCGGACGCATCCCTTTCTTCAGGAGCTTATGACAGACTATGGGTCGAGGCAGATCACGTTCGAAATGAAGAACGTGAGGGCTATTGAGAGCAAGCATGTGGATCAGCTCAACCGGTACCTAAAAGGGGTCTGATACCGGAGAGTGCAGGATCGTACGTTAAGCCCCTTGGTTTACTGTTTTGGCCACCTGTATTCGCCTGTGAGGAGGATATGTGCCCATCCGAGGGGTGAGGTATGTGCCAGTAGCATTGGTGAGCAATCCAACCCGTCGCGTTTTCGTGCGGCGACAGCTTGACCAAGGTGTTTGCTGTTCCAGTGGATGACGATGGCGGCGAGGAGGTTGAGGCCTGCCATGCGGAAGTGCTGACCTTCGGCGGTGCGGTCGCGGATTTCACCTTGGCGACCGATGCGGAGGGCGTTTTTCAGGGCGTGGTGTGCTTCGCCTTTGTTTAGCCCGATCTGAGCGCGGCGCTGCATGTCGGCGTCAAGTAGCCAGTCGATGATGAACAGCGTCCGTTCAACGCGTCCGATTTCTTTGAGGGCTTCGGCCAGCTCATGCTGGCGGGGATAGGCTGAAAACTTTCGCAGCAGTTGACTGGGCGGCATGACGCCCGCGACCATGGTAGCGGCACTGCGCAGGATGTCGGGCCAGTTGGTGGTGATGATGCTTTGCCTGACCTTGCCACCAATCAGGCCTTTCAGTTCCTTCGGGACAGCACTTGGATCGAAGACATAGAGCCGCTTGGAGGGCAGATCACGGATGCGCGGAATGAACTGGAAGCCCAGAAGGGCTGTGACGGCGAAGACATGATCGGTGAAGCCGCCGGTGTCAGCATATTGTTCGCGGATATTTCTGCCGGTCTCATTCATCAGCAGGCCATCGAGGATGTAAGGGGCCTCGCTCACGGTCGCCGGGATGGTTTGAGTGGCAAAGGGGCCGAACTGATCGGAAACATGGGTATAGGCTTTCAGCCCCGGTTCATTGCCATATTTGGCGTTGATCAGGTTCATTGCCTCACCTTGACGTGTGGTTGGAAAGAACTGCCCGTCGCTGGAGGCGGTGGTGCCGCCACCCCAGAAACGGGCCATGGGCAGGGTGGATTGCGCCGCGATCACCATGGCCAAGGCGCGGTTCAGCGCGTCGCCTTCAACATGCCACCGTGAGATGCGCGAGAGCTGGGAATAATCATGGGTGCTGGTGGCTTCGGCCATCTTGCTGAGGCCGAGGTTCAGGCCTTCCGCCAGCAGCACGGTCAGCAGTCCGATCCTGTCAGTGCAAGGTGCTCCGGTGCGTATATGGGTGAAGGCTTCCGTGAAGCCTGTGGCATTGTCCACCTCCAGAAGCAGATCGGTGATCCGCACATCGGGCAACCTTTTGTATAAATCCAGAACAAGTTCATGGGCCTCGGCGGGCACTGCGGCGGTGAGCCTGTCGATCTTCAGCATTCCGTCCTCAATAGAGCCACCCGGAATTGCCCCGGCACGGGCAGCGCGTGCCAAGCGTTTCAGTCCCTCAATCATACGGGTTTTGCGATCTCCCAGCCAATCCGCCGGGTCGAAGGGCACTGCCAATCTGGGTGTGGCCCGCGCCTCTGCTATTGGCACCAGCGCCTGCTTCAGGTCGGCATAGCGCCGGGACTGCACCAACCAGATATCGCCGGAGCGAAAGGCATCGCGCAGATGGAACAACACGGCGACTTCCCAAAGCCGATGGTCATCGGGGGGCTGCGCATGAAGGTGCTGGTGCCATTTGGAACTGCGGCGCAGAAAGGTTGTTGGCCGAACGGTCTCTTGTCCGCCCTTTGCGACAAGCCGAGTAGCTTCGACCAAAGGTTCGGCGACCGATGCTGCCTGAATATCGAGCGCCCTCAACATGCGCGGCGCGTAGCGCCGGAACCGATGATAGCCTTGGGCGACATGGGCCAAGGGATTGGCAGCCATTGTACTGGTCAACTGCATCGCCGTGGCGACAAGTCCTTCCAGATCACGCCAACCGCAGGCGGTCGTAACCGCGCTCTCAAGGGGTGCGCCATCGCCATGCGCTTCCAGGAGAGCGGCCCCCAAGCCTGAGAAAGAACGAAGTGTGTCCTGCAATGCTGCTTTGGCGCCGGTAATCTGCACATCACATAACCTCTTGGCATCGCGCCAGGTTTTACCCACGATCCGATCATGGGTCTCAATCACTGCATCAGCTATCGCAGCCTGCCATTCCACAGCACAGACGGTCATGATCGCCCACCGCCGATCGCTGGAAATGTCGCGCAAATCATCCGAGAAATATCGTTCGCCTTGGCGACGAAGTCGGGTGATCCGGTGGGGTGGAACGCCATCAAGGGCAGCGGTCGCAAGCCCGAGACCTTGCAGAAACTCCAACCGGTCCAGCAGGCGGTTCGCGTCTGCCGAGTTCTTGCCAACCTCAAATTGGCGCAACCAGACAAAACGGCTGACCCGGTCATCGACGTCTTCCGAAAGCAGGGCATCCAGCCTGCCTCTCATGGGCGCGTCGAGACGGTCGGCGATGCGCGTTTCCATCCGACGTTCGGCGGCGACAAGCGCATCAGCGCAGAGCCGTTCGATCACCGACACCCCGGGCAGAATGGTCTGGCTCCGGCGGCATTCTGTCACGAACCGACGCGCCAGCTCCTCATTAGAGCGCGCAACCTCAGCCTCAGTTTCAAGCCAAACCTTCAGGTCGCGGGCACCACGTCCGGTAAACATCTTGTAGCCATAGATCGCTCTAAGCTCGATCAGATGATCCCGCCGAGTCTCTTCGCGGACGGCGTAGCCCTCCAACTCAACCGCTTGCATTCCCAGCTGAGCCGCGATGAACCTGATCGCTTTTTCTGGGATGACCTCTCCAGCCGTCAGGAGGCGGCCGGGGTGTCGAAACGCGCAAAGCTGAAGGGCAAACCCAAGCCGGTTTTGTGATCGTCTTCGCAGACGAACATGTTCGATGTCATCATCGGCCAACGTGTAATGGTGAAGTAGTGCCGCTTCACTGGTTGGCAGATCAAATAGTGTCGCGCGCTGGCGCTCGGTCAGAATGGTGCGATGCGCCATGCTTCTTTTGCTTTCATGGGAGGTATTGAGTATATTTATTTATGATATGAGATAAGGAATAAATCCGTTGCCCGAAAGCGACCGCCGAACCCAAGCATCACAAACCAACGTTTGTGACACATGCTGATTGGCTATGCGCGCGTCTCTAAAGCCGATGGCAGGCAGTCTCTTGACCTGCAACGGGATGCCTTGATCGCGGCGAGCGTTGGAGAGGAGCAGATTTACTCGGATCTGGCATCTGGCAAAAAGGATGACCGGCCAGGGTTGGAGGCCTGCCTCAAGGCATTGCGTGACGGCGATGTTCTGGTTGTGTGGAAGCTCGATCGTTTGGGGCGTAGCCTGCATCATCTGGTCAAGACCGTCAGTATGCTGTCTGAGCGCGGGGTTGGCCTTAAAGTGCTCACCGGGCAAGGTGCGCAGATCGACACAACAACTGCGGCAGGACGGCTTTCATTCGGCATCTTTGCCGCTCTCGCCGAATTTGAAAGCGAGTTGATCCGTGAACGCACAGTGGCCGGTCTTCAGGCAGCCCGGGCGCGGGGGAGGAAAGGCGGACGAAAATTCGCGCTGTCAAAATCACAGGTGCGCATGGCACAGGCCGCAATGGCAAACCGCGACACGTCTGTTTCAGAACTTTGCAAAGAATTAGGCGTGAGGCCCGTTACTCTCTATCGCTACGTCGACCCGAACGGCAATCTGCGAGACTACGGCAAGCGCGTCCTCGGAGCCTAACGTACTATTCTGCACCCAGCCGGAATCTACCCCTAAAAGACAACCTTGGAAACTTCGGAATATTCGTAACGCGCAATCCTTTGAATAAGGCGCGGTTTTCAAGCACCGTTGACCTTTGGTCAGGGCAACGCAAAACGATTGTTGCTTTGACGGATACCGATGTTGAGCAGATGGTTGAGGTGTTCGAAAGTAAGCAACGGACACCGCTTGATGTAATAATAAAGAAACACGCTGAGTTTCGAAGGGCTTGCCCGTAAGGAGAGATTTTGAAAAGTATTGAAGATATTGAAAAACTTGAAAAAACGATTGGTCAATTAAAGGCTATACATGGCGAAATGTCACTACTTTCTAAGAAATCCCAAAACGACGCCGTGAACAAGTTCAAGCTTGGGATGATTAACAAAGTGATTGTTGCCGCCAATGAGACACTAGGCGAAAGTCATCGCCCATTTGACGATTTTGAGGTTTTTGATTCAGACGAGATGCCGTCGAATAGTGACGTTGTTTTCGTTATCGCGCAGTACCTTGAAGAGGTAGAGCGTTTCAGGACTGATAACGTTGTCCGTCACGAATACAAATGGGTCTATCTGATCGACGGAACGCCAAGTGAGATACTTGCGGACGCAAAAGCACGAGGAAACGTTTAATGGCAGAACAGCTCGCCACAAGCACCACGAAGGTTGAAACGTATCGGGCGTCAAGAGGGATTTTTTCTGGTCTCTTATCTGAGATGCGGGAGCTCTCGAAAAAGAAAGCAGACGCTACACTCAGCAAAGGCAAGGTGAAGATACTCAACAGAGTCCTCGAAGATCTCAAGACTGTTCTAGCGGATGAAGCAGAAGCAAAGTACTTGGATTTGTTAGATGAGGACGACCTGCCTCAAAATAGTGACGCTGTCTTAGTGATGGTGCAATACGAAAAAGCATTGGGTTCCTTCGCAGGCCGCTACCGTGCGTACGACCAAATGAGACACAAAAGCTATTGGGTAACAGAGCAATCATCTGTGGAACGGGACTACAATGACTGAGACTTTTTCCTAAGCCCGCCTGACTGTCTTCGTGCTGACTTTGAACAAGCGGGCAATCTCGGCCAGGGGACGATGTTCAACGTCCCGCATCCGGCGGACCTCATCGCGCTGCGCTGCCGATAGGGCAGGGGGACGGCCACCCACCCGGCCACGCTTGCGGGCGGCTTGTAGGCCTTCCCTGGTGCGCTCAGATATCCGCTCTCGTTCAAACTGGGCGATGGATGCAAACACATGGAACACGAGGCGACCTGCTGGGGTCGTCGTGTCGATGTCCTCGGCCAAGGATCGAAAGCCTCCGCCGCGTTCCCCGATGCCCTCTACGATATCGAGAAGGTCACGCAGCGACCGCGCGAGCCGGTCGTATTTCGCAACCACCACCACGTCGCCCTCGCGTAGATGGTCGAGCATCTGGTCGAGCTGAGGGCGCGACCTGGCCGAACCGGTGATCTTGTCCGCGAATACGCGCTCGGCTCCGGCCTCCGTCAAGGCGTCGGTTTGAGCTTCGAGCTTCTGGTCGTCTGTGCTGACGCGGGCGTATCCGATAATCATGGCGATGATGGTGCCATAAACGTCCCAAAACCCCAAAGGTTTTGACTGGGGTTTTTGTCCTTATCAACAGCTTGATTTGCCGTAGGGTAGGGCATGGGGACAAAAACGACCGTATTTGTCCCACATGTTGTGACCATGGGTTTTTTGTCCAACAGCAGACGTTCGTGGAGCGCGCGGCTAAATCCCGGTATGAGCCCAGTTTGACCGATGCTGCGTTACGCACGAATGCCCGCATCCGTGAATTTGACCAAAAAACTGTGATTGGGGTTTCTGTCTCAGGCGGCCGCGCGTATACGATCCGCCGCGCAGAGAGCCGGTGACGAACAGAAGATTGGCTGGGTCACTGTCGTCTCCTTTCGATTTCCGCGTCCGTCAAGTTTTCGCTGACATCGGTGCGGGGGGCGCTTGCGGCGCGGGCATCGGGACAGTGCGTTGCGCGTGCTGACCGAGCCAGACGCTGACGAGGACCAGAAGCATCCCAGTGGTCTGTAGTAGGGTCAACGACTCGCCCAGAATCAGAAGCCCAAGCAGTGTCGCGGCAACGGGGCTAAGCAGGCCGAGCGGGGCCACCGTTGCGGGGCCGAGCCGCGCAATGCCGCGGAACCAAAAGAAATAAGTCAAGGCACCGCCGATCAAACCGAGATAGATGAAACCGAGAACCGCGCCCGTGTCGAGCGGCGGCAGCGCCGGTTCGGCCCAGAGTGCCAAGGGCAACAGGATAAGACCACCCGCCGTTAACTGCCACGATGTGAAGGTCAGCGCAGACACCGGCGGCTGCCATTTACGGGTCAGCACGGTGCCGAACGCCATTGAAACTGCGCCGCCGAGAGCTGCGAGAATGCCTACCCAATCCAGCGCGGCGCGGGGCGTCAGGACCAGCAGCGCCACGCCGAGGATGCCGCCGATTCCGGCGATCACAGCCGCCGGGCGGATGCCTTGGTCGAGCAACAGCTTCGACAGGTAGAGCACGATCAGCGGCTGGATCGCCCCGACCGTGGCAGCAATCCCGCCGGGGAGTTCGTAGGCGGCGACGAACAGGAGCCACCAGAAGATCGAAAAGTTCAGCGCGCCAAGCACGAAGGACCGGACCAGCCATTTCCCATGCGGCAAGGTGCGAGTTAACATGAGTAGCAGGATGCCCGCAGGCAAAGCCCGCAGCATCGCCGCCGTCATCGGGTAGCCGTCCGGAAGCAGCTCAGTCGTGATGATATAGGTGCTGCCCCAGACAGCGGGGGCAATCGCGGTCAGGAACAGATCGAGCGAGCGGGGCATGGGAGGCTCCTTCCATTTCTCTTGACATCAAGATAATAGCGAAATATCTTGATGTCAAGGCAACCGCCGGCTAGACTGTACGCATGGATCTCGTAGACCGAATACTCGAACAATGGCGGCAAGCGCGACCCAACCTCGATGTCAGCGACATGGGGCCGGTCGGGCGTTTGTCGCGCGTGTTCCATCACAATGCCCGGCGCATGGGCGAGACCTTTGCCCGCCACGGCCTCAACGCCGCCGGGTTCGACGTTTTGGCGACCCTGCGCCGATCTACGCCACCGCATGCGCTGTCACCGGGCGAATTGATGGCAGCTATGATGATCACCTCCGGCACGATGACCAATCGCATCGACCAACTGGCCAAGCTGGGCCTAGTCACCCGGACGACGGACCCGAAGGACGCCCGCCGTGCGGTGGTGAAGCTGACGAAAAAGGGCTTCGCGTTGATCGACGTGGCCGTCGCGGAGCATGTGGAGACGCAGCGATCACTACTGGCGGCGCTCAGCGACGAGGAGATCGCTGCGCTGGATGGTGCCTTGCGCAAGCTGATGGCGGCGGCAGAATAAGAAAGCAGCCATTGGCACAGCCGCAGCGAATTGGGGCGTTGTCCGCACGCCGGACATAATCCCCCTGACAATACCAGTTCGCCAAAAACGGTCCTTTTCGCGGCAACAACGAAGGACAGAAACCTGCCAGAACGCCAGCGGTTCAGCCGTAAGTTTTTGACCATCCTAAACGATTGATCCTTCGTGGGGCAGGGCAGACCATCGGAAGCGAGGGTTTTAGAATGGCTGAATGGTCGCTGTGCTGACGTTGTAGCTGTTCTTCAGATGGGCTTTTCGAAGAAGACACGATTGAAGCTTATATGATACGAAGCCTGCTTTACTCATAGGTCATTTCGCCATATGCATCAACAATAATTAATAATTTAAGGTAAGCTGATGTCCAAACATCCAAGCCTCGATGTGGTGATCGCCGATAAACTGCGTAAGAAAATACTGACTGGAGCATTACCGCTTGGGGCACATCTCATAGAAGCGGAGCATGTTAAGGAATTCGATGTCAGTCATGGGACCGTTCGCAGTGCTCTGAAACGTTTGGAATACGAAGGTTTAGTGGAATCCATACCGAGAAGGGGAGTCTTCGTCGTTGAGATTCATCCTAATGACGCCCTTGAGCTCTCTACTCTTCGAGACTCTCTTGAAAGTCTTGCAGCTAAGCGAGCGGCCTCCACAGCAAGCCCTCAAGAAATGAAAAAACTCAAAGGCATTCTTGAAAAAATGCAACATGAGGTAATGCGCGACAATCGCAAAGAATGCGCCGCTCTTGACCTAGAGTTTCACCGTCACATTGTAGCTTGCGCACATCATAGCAGGCTAACAGCAATGTATGCTCAACTGGCCTCTCAAACTGAAATGTTCATTAATCTTACTGACCCATTGCATGACGATCTGGAACACATGGTTCCTTTACACGAACCGATAGTCCGCGCCATCGAAACTCAGGATGCTGAGCTCGCGTTTCGACTTTCAGCTGATCATAATCGAAGAGATGGAGAGCTACTTGCTGAACAAATTTCAACACGGGGAAGTACTTAAAAAAATATAATCAGCACCTTAGTGGCAGCACACCATACTCTAAAATTTATATTGATTATTGATTATTAATAATCTAGACTTTTCAGATCATCATACCTGGGAGGTCAAAATGATAAATTTTAGAATGGATGGTGTTCTTGCTGGCATCGCCTGCACCGTCAGCTTACTTGCGTCAACGGCTGTAGCGCAGGATGTGACGATTAGGTTGGGAGGGACTGGAGCGGTAGATAGCGCTGATTACCTTGCCATCGAAGCTTTCAAAAACTCGGTTGAAGAGCGCAGCGATGGTCGCATCGCAGTGCAAATATTTCCAAACTCGCAACTTGGAACGTACCAAGAAATGTTAGAGCAGATAAAGGCTGGAAGCCTTACCGGCATGTACGAAAGCCTTGGGATAATCGGGACATGGCATCCTGTTGCCGGATTAGAAGCTGTACCTTATCTGTATCGTGACGTGGATCATTTCTTCGCAGTTTGGAATGGACAAACAGGCGCAGACATTTTGGCTGATGTAGCTGAGAACTCAGGTTTCCATGTTGTGGGTCCTGCCTTTCGTGGGTTTCGGCAAATGGCATTGAACGAGCCAGTCGAGACTGCTGAAGATCTAGTTGGTATCAAATTTAGGGCACCTGCTATCCCTGCGTATATGGCCGCCTTCCAGGCTCTCGGTGGCAGCCCTACCCCAGTCGCGTTTGAAGAAGTCTATACTGCTGTCCAGCAGGACATCGTTGACGGACTTGAAAATCCTATCGTTACCATCGCCGATCACCGCTTTTACGAGGTAACGAAATATCTCGTAATGACGAACCACATGGCGGAAACGATGGGCTTCATTTTTTCCGAAGAGTGGTTTGCTGAACTTCCGGCAGGTCTTCAAGAAGACGTGTCTCAAGCGGCGATCGACAGCGCAGTTTGGTACCGTGAGTACACGGCGGAAAATGAAGGCAGAACTATCGAACGTCTCCAATCTGAGGGGATGACCGTTATCGAACCTGATTTGTCCGGCTTTATGGAAAAAGCTGCTGCATTCGACCCCGGACTCGAACTTCAAGAATGGGTCCGTCAGATCCGAGCTGTTCAATAATCTCACCCAAATTCTGACGTTTGTCCCAAACGGGGCTGGCGTCGATCATTGAAGGCTCAGGTAAATGAAACCCATGATTTTAAGTATTGCGAGCGCTGTTGATCGCATTCTTCTACTAGTGTTGCAGCTGTTACTCTGCGCCATAGTCATAGCAACATTCTCTCAGGTCATTTTGCGCTACGTTTTCTCAAGCCCAACGGTTTGGTCAGAAGAAGTCGCTCGCGTTTGTTTTGTGTGGCTCACATTCTTAGGTGCTGCGGTTTTAGCAGGTCGCGGCGAAAATCTGGCGATTGACCTTTTTGAAGGAAGGCTTAGCGGGCCCCAAAGACATTTAATTGCAAAACTTTGGGCCATCGCAGGAATTTTGTTCTTCTCAATTACCGCAGTTGCGTCTTGGAAGTTAATTGGTATCGCGCAAAATCAAGTGCTTCCTGCGAGCGATTTGCCTGTCTCGATCCTCTATCTCGCACCCTGTGTCGGAGCATTGGTCGGTATTGCTCTGAGTCTTGCAAGCTTGTGCGACGATACTTCGGGAGCAACATAGAATGGTGTTCCTTCTAGTCATAAGCTTGCTTGCTCTGTTATTCGCGTCGTCATCAATGCCAATAGCTTACGCACTGGGTTTGAGCGCACTACTTTCAGCATATATATTCATCGACCTGCCAATATTTCTACTAGCACAGAAGATGGTGAGCGGCGTTAATTCGTTCACACTTTTGGCAATCCCGTTCTTCATGCTTGCCGCAAACCTTATGAATGAAGGCGGCATCACTACGCGAATTCTGAGCGTGTTCAATGGAATATTTGGCGCATTTAGAGGTGCTCTGGGCTTAGCGTCAGTTGGCGCGAATATGCTCCTTGCGGGCATATCCGGATCGGCTGTCGCCGATGCAACCGCCACTGGTTCTGTACTTATACCGGCTATGCGGAAGAGTGAGTATCCGCCAGCCTTTGCCGCATCGATCTGTGCGGTTGCGGCTATATGTGGTCCGATAATTCCGCCGAGCATTCCGATGGTAATCTATGGTGTCGTTGCCCGGGTATCAATAATTGAGCTGTTCGTTGCGGGCTACATTCCAGGAATGATGCTTGGTTTTAGCCTTCTTGCCTATGTTTGGGTTGTTTCACGCATTCGAAACTTTCCAGCGGAAGGAAAGGTGTCACTTCGTGAGATTGGATCGCGAATTCGCCATGCCGCCCTCGGCTTGGCAATGCCAGTCATCCTTATTGTAGGCATTTTTGGCGGCGTATTCACCATTACTGAATTGGGCGCAGTCTTGGTCATCTACGCTCTGTTGGTCGCTATGCTTGCCTATCGCACGCTAGACTTAAAAGGATTGGGTTCGTGCTTGACCTCAGCAGCGTTGGATACTGCTAACGTCATGTTTATAATTGGTATTAGCGGGTTCTTTGCATATCTATTGGTGATTGAAGGTGTGCCCAACCTAGTAGCTAACTATCTGCAAGCACATATCAGAAATCCGATTATTGTCTTACTGGTCTTTAACCTTGTTTTCCTGATCGCAGGCATGTTTTTGGACTCGACCCCCGCCACAATAATTCTTGTACCAATCCTGCTACCAATCGCAGTCGAGTTTGGTGTTGATCCGGTTCACTTTGGCATGATTGCGGTATTCAACTTGATGATTGGATTGGTAACACCGCCGGTTGCGATGACGCTCTACATTTCTGCGCGGATTGCTGAAGTACCGATCAGCCGCGCTATCGTAGAAACTATTCCCATGTTCGCGCTCTTACTGGTTGTTTTAGGACTTATCACTTTCGTGCCGGAACTCACTCTGTGGCTGCCGCGAACTCTTGGCTATTAATTAAGGAACTGAAAAGTGATAAATCAAAGCTCTGTTCTCTATCGGGAACTTAACTCATCGCCGACACAAATTACGAATGGAGAAGGTGTCTACATCTTCGATGAGGCGGGCAACAAGTTGCTCGACGGAATGGCAAGTGCGGCTGTGGTCGCTATCGGGCATGGTCGTACTGAAATTTACCGGAAAATGGGGGAGGCTGCTTCTCACATACCTTTTGTCTATGGAGCTGGATTTACACATCCGTGGCAGGAAGAACTCGCCAAGAGAATTATCTCAATCGCGCCAGAAAGTATGGAAGCGGTGTATTTCGTATCAGGTGGGTCGGAAGCTAATGAGAGTGCCATTAAACTTGCAAGGCAGTACTTCATCGAGAGAGGTAAGCCGCAAAAGCACAAAGTGATCGCCCGCTGGCAGAGTTATCATGGCGTTACACTAGCCACACTTGCACTGTCTGGGCGAACGAGCTGGCGTTCAATGTTCGAGCCTTATCTGATGGATGTTGCTCACATCGAACCGCCATACGAGTATCGTTGCCGGATGTGTAACAATGCTGGTGGATGCAACCTTCAGTGTGCTGATGATCTAGAGCGTATGATCCTGCTGGAAGGACCAGAGAACATCGCGATGTTCTTCGCGGAAACGGTGATTGGCACTACGGCTACAGCAGTTGTGCCGTCGGCAGGCTATTATAAGCGCGTCCGTGAAATTTGCGATAAGTACGACATTCTGTTTGTGGCTGATGAAGTTCTGTGCGGCTACGGGCGTACAGGTAGGGCATTCGCAATTGATCATTGGGATGTCATCCCAGATATCATCACGATGGGTAAAGGTATCGCCAGTGGTTACACACCACTCGGCGCTATTGTTGTACGAGATCGAGTCTTGGATGCTCTACGCGACGGTAGCGGACGATATAATCATGGTTTCACCTATAGCGGTAATCCCGCATCGTGTTTCATTGGTATCCAAGTTTTCGACATCATGCAAAACGAGGGTCTTTTTGAAAAGGGATCAGAGACGGGCCCTTATCTGATCGACAAGTTAGGTGAACTTCAAAGCAAACATGATTGCATCGGCGAAGTTCGAGGTATTGGTCTTCTCGTAGGGCTTGAATTCGTCGCGAACCGCGAGACACGAAAACCCTTCGACATAGATGCCAAATTTACCCAAAAAGTTGTCTCGCACATGCGAACAGCAGGGGTTCTGGTGAATCCAGGGGTCGCGCTCTCAAATTTTGGGAAAAATGGAGATCACCTTCAAATCAGTCCTCCCTTGATAATCACCCACGAAGAGATCGATGAGATCATCGGTGCTTTGGATACCGCTCTTACAGACGTAATCCACGACTTAAACTTTCCCGACAATCATAATGTTACAGGAGTACATAAAGATGCTTAAGAAAACTGTTTCTGAGACCCGTGGCCGTCCGGTCGTTCTTATGGATTCAATTACAAAAGCTGACCAAGATGACGCTGGGGCAATCGTGATTTCCGCTTCGCATGGCGGTGCAAGTTCAGGTGAGTTTGCTCTCGAATATCCACTTGGCTGCGTCTTCTTTAACGACGCCGGTATTGGCAAGGACCAAGCAGGAATTGTTGCTGTTGATATGCTTGAAAAACGCAGCGTCGCAGCAGGTACAGTAAGCCACTTCACCTGCTGCATCGGCGATGCTGCGGATATGTGGGAAAATGGGGTTATTTCTCATGTCAATGAGACCGCACTCAAAGCGGGTATGCAGATAGGCCAGCCATTGAAAGAGGCTGTGAACAGTATGAATCTGGGAGAGTCCTAATGCTAAAGAAGGCGTTGATCTGGCAACGGCACAATACACCTACATTGGAGTTTTTTCAAATCAAAGAAAAAGCTGATGTTTATAGTGCAAGTGGCACTGTCGTCGGCCAAATTCAAGGTGAGAACCTATCACTCAATTACGAGGTTACAACAGATAAAAACTGGCAGTTTCTATCTGTTCGGCTCACACAAAAGACAGATCAAAATCTCGAAAAAACAACCAATATCCGTCGTGATGTTGACGGCCAGTGGTACGTCGACGATATTGCACGACCCGATCTGAAACCTTGTTTGGAGATCGATATCGCGGCAACTCCATTTACGAATACACTACCTATAAATCGTTTAAGAGATGCGCTCGAAGACGAAACCGAACTGTCTATGGTTTATATTTCAGTGCCTGGCTTGGCCGTTGAACCCGTCGTTCAGCGCTATAAAGCTTTGGAAGATAGTGCTGATAATCGCCGTTATTTGTACAAAGGGGTTTTTCGGGGTTTTGAGGGTGTCATAGACATCGACGGAGACGGACTAGTTCTGAAGTACAGTAATACATTTGATCGTTTGTCTGTGAGCTCCCAATGAGCTCGGATAGTCACGATAAAATCGTCGCAACCTATCGTGTTCAGTCACCTCTTAATATTGAGCAGGTTGCAAGAATTTTAGCAGGTGAGCAATCGACAGGTAGCTATAAGCCTGTACCCGGCGAGGAAAAAGCAGAGTTCGCCAGAGCACACGTTATTGACATAGCGGCAGAGACGGAAGCTGTCACACCCTCCCTTCCTTCAGCTCATCTTGATCGAAAGGGACGTTTTGAAAGCTATAATACAGCGGTCATCAAGGTTGCCTTTCCCGAGGATAATGCCGGTTCGAACCTGCCAGTATGGTTAGCCACTCTGGCTGGCAACCTGTTTGAACTTGGAGAATTAACAGCGGTACGCTTGCTAAATATCGATGCACCACCTGGTTTTGCAGAACGATTTCCCGGACCACAATTTGGTATTTCAGGCACTCGATCAATTTCAGGCGTAAAAAGTGGACCTCTGGTGGGCACGATCATCAAGCCTTGTGTCGGGTTCTCTCCTGAAGACTATGCTTCTCGCGTAGCTGAATTGATAGAAGGGGACATCGACTTCATCAAAGATGATGAACTCATGGGTAATCCTTTACATTGTCCACTTCATGAACGAATCCAAGCTGTAATGAGTGTGATACGCGCTCACTTCGATAAGACCGGCAAACGGGTGATGTATGCGTTTAACATTTCAGATGCAGCTGACCTTTTGATCAAGCACCATGACAAGGTGGTCGCCGAAAACGGTACGGCCGTTATGGTGAACCTAAATGGTGTGGGTCTCTCAGGACTGGAAGCATTGCGGAAGCACTCTGCGGTACCAATTCATGGCCATCGAGCAGGGTGGGGGATGTATTCGCGGCACCACTCTCTCGGAATGGACTTCCAACCTTATCAGCTCCTTCATCGTCTCGCGGGTGCCGATCAGATCCACATAGGAGGATTTGGCGGAAAATTCTGCGAACCGGATGAAGAAATAGGCGCTGCGGGAAGAGCTTGCCTAAAAGCCATAGACACAACAAATGCGGGAAAAGCTATCATGCCGGTGATATCCGCAGGTCAGTGGGGCGGCCAGGCACCCATTTGCTATGACCAACTGAAATCAGATGATGTTCTGTACCTTGCTGGATCAGGCATCCAGTCGCACCCAGATGGCGTAGCAGCAGGAATTTCAGCGATCCGCACCGCGTGGGATGCTGCTCAGAAGGGTGTAAGCCTTACCGAGGCCGCCCAACAATCGCCTTCGCTCAAACGATCAATTGAGTTTTTTGGAGAAAAATGATGAGTGACATACCTCCACTTTTAACCTTCTACGGCGATGACTTCACAGGCTCCACTGATGCGATAGACGCGCTCGCTCGGGGTGGGGTGAAAGCGCTACTTTTTACGCATGTTCCCACACCCAGCCAGTTAGAAAATATCGGTGATTATCAGGCGGTCGGTATTGCTGGCATTAGCAGAGCACTGCCCCCCGAAAGCATGGCAAGTGAGCTGCGAAAAGCTTTTCACGCCATGAGGAAGGTTCGGGGTTCAATTTTTCACTACAAAGTGTGCTCGACGTTCGATTCTTCACCTCAAATTGGCAGTATCGGTACTGCGATTGAGGTTGGCCGCGACGTTTTTGGAGATGTAGCTACACCGGTGATCGTCGCCGCTCCGATGCTAGGCCGCTATGTCGCATTTGGAAATCTTTTCGCCAAGCTTTCTGGCCGTCCAGATACGTTCCGTATCGATAGACATCCAGTGATGGCAAATCACCCTTCGACTCCGATGAATGAAGCGGATCTACAGCTGCATATTTCTAAACAAACCGATCTCTCAACAAGACTTATTGGCCTTTCGGAACTCGCGAGTTTAACAGCCGAGGAGCTTGTCGCATCGGTACGAAAAGACAATGCGATCGTTTTTATAGATGGCGTTTCACAAGAAGACGCAACTCGAACTGGTGCAGTTCTAAAAGCATTGGTAAATGATCGTACAACGTTTGTGGTTGGATCATCAGGCGTTGAATATGCCTTGATGCAAAAAGTCGGTCCTGATGACGACAAAGCTCAATTTCACCCTCCGACAAAGCCCCTATCCGCTGGCGGGCCTATCGCAGTAGCGTCAGGTAGCTGCTCTATTACCACCGAGCGTCAGGTTACGCACGCCTGTAATCATGGGTTTTCTGCTGTGATGTTGCCTTCAAATGCAGGTCTCTTAAAAGGCGAGCAGCGCAATGCTGTATTTCAATCTTTGCTTCAGGATGGCCGTCGGATTATTGGCCGTGGAAAATCTGTAATCTTTCAAAGTTCCGCAGGTTCGACAGATGCCTCAGTTCAAGAAACCGCGAAGATTGCGAAGCAAAACGAAATCAATCTCGGAGAAAATATAGGAAATCTACTAGGAGAGGTTCTTTCGACTTTACGTACCGAGCTCATGCTTACGCGACTGGTCGTCGCAGGCGGAGATACATCAAGCTACGCCACAACAGCTATGGGAATAGAGGCGTTAGATGTCGCTGCACTACATGCACCTGGAGCACCTCTTTGCCACGCATTAAACACTTCAAAGAACATTGCTTCGTTCGAAATTGCTCTCAAGGGGGGACAGATGGGGGACGTAGATTATTTTTCCGCGTTGGCTCTTTGATCGCCTAACTTACGAGTAGTTTTGAACTGAACCAGCAAACGCAGTCAGAACTTGTCCAGTTCCCCCGCGTTCGCTGATTTACTTTATGTAATTTCCACACCTTTTAGCTTACAAAAATGACCTTTTCGCCACTTTCGGGCATTGAATGCCTGTCTGCGCGAAGCGCCAGACTGTTGGCGGGTGGCCTTCAGGTTTTCTGCCAACAGGTCATCCTGAAACCGTCCAAGCCCAAGATCACGCCACAACACAAAAAGGCCCCCGCCTGCTGACAGGGGCCTCGATCATTTCAGCGGTGCGTGCTGCTACTTCGCGGCCATTCTGTCAGCCCGCGCGGTGCGGGCTATGATGTAATCCACGGCCTTCTGCGCCTCGGACGCGGCCCGGAAAATCGCGCGGCTGTCTTCTTTCATCGCCTCAAGCCACCCTTCAACATAGGCGGCGCTCTGGTCGAACTCAGGTTCCACCCCGATCTGTGCGCAGAGCATGCAGTTGCCAATCTCCGCGACCAGCTCCTCGAAGGCGTAGGCCTTGCGATCATTGAACCGACCCAAACGGTCCAGCCGCTTTGTCGCCCCTGTCCAGTGGGTCTTATGCCGATGTCGGCATAAGGCCCATAATGCCGAGCTTCGGATTATGCCGCGCCGATCCGCAGAACTTGTTGTGTTGT
>OJBE01000083.1_pt1 | contig 28718 bp, 17 predicted proteins | sample 1590521 | NCBI WGS metagenome assembly OJBE01 (sample SAMN05416807, study PRJEB24817) | seawater metagenome | isolation source: Sea water | place: Canada:Atlantic | collected 2013-07
ACGAGATCTAGTACGGTCTCGTGGGCTCGGAGATGTGTATAAGAGACAGGATCCTCCATCGGGTGTTTGTCGGGGTTCTGGACGTAGGCGTCATCGTAGCCGACGATATTGTCATCATCCAGATAGGTGGTGCGCTGGGCACCGGCGCTGTCCATGGCGCGCCCCCACCAGACGGGCTGGCCTTCGTGGGTCAACAGCACGCCTTGATGCACGTAGAACGACCACCCGTCATAGCCCGCCAACCACGCCATATTGGACGGATCGGTGACAAACAGCGCGTCCAGCCCGCGGTTGGCCATTTCGGCGCGTGTTTTCGCCAGACGTGCTGCATATTCGTGCTGTGTAAAAGAATGGTCGATCATGTGGGGATTCCTGCCAGGGTATTGTGCGAGTTTAGCTTCTTCGCGCTGTGCATTTATGCGAATAATGCGGCTACGCGGGTAAAAGCTGCAAACTTTTGTAAGATATGGGGAATTTAGGATGATTGACGCGATAGACCGGAAAATCCTGCATCACGTGCAACGCGACAATCTGCTTACCAGCGCGCGCCTTTCCGAACTGGTCGGGCTGTCGCAAACCTCGGTCCAGCGGCGCCTTGCGCGGCTGCGTGCGACCAAGGCGATCGAGGCCGATATCGCCGTCGTCTCGCCCGAGGCCGTGGGCCGTCCCCTGACCATGCTCATCGCGGTGGAACTGGCGCGGGAACGGTCCGATATCATCGACCGTTTCAAGCGGGCGGTGCGGGAGCGGGCAGAAGTGATGAGCGCCTACTACGTGACCGGAGAGACCGACTTTATGCTGATCGTCAGCGCCAAGGACATGCAGGATTACGAGGCGTTCACCCGCGATTTTTTCTACAACAACCCCGATATCAAAGGGTTCAAAACCACCGTGGTGATGGACCGGATCAAGGCGTCATTCACCTTGCCGGTCTGATCACCACAATGGGTTGATGAGCTAGGCGCTTTCTGCCTGCTTTTGCGACCATTCGGGTAGCGGAAAAAGCGTGTCGTAGATCAGGTTAAACACATAGGAATAAACGAGGTAGAATGCCGCCAGTGCGATATCCAGCACGAAGGCATCCCACAGGCTGATCCCCAGATACCACGCGATGAAGGGCAGCAGAACCATCAGCAGCCCCGCCTCGAACACCAGTGCGTGCAGCACCCGGACGATGCGCGATTTCAGGGTGGTTCCAGTCAGCCGTTGTAAGGCCAAGTCGAAAAGCACGTTATAGCCAAGGTTCCAAAGCGTCGCGAGCGTGGCGCTGACAATGCCCACGACACCAAAGTCATGTAGGGGCACGTTAAACAGGATCGCGCCTGCGGGGATCACAAGGATCAGCGCGATAACTTCAAAACTGATGGCGTGGCGAAGACGGTCAAATGCAGAGCGCATGTTGTACCTCATTGAAGGGCCGGGTCGTCCCGACAGTTTTCCATTCAGGGGAGGTCGTCCTCACACTGCCATAGGTGGCAAAACCGCGCGGGTTTTTCAAGAGGCATAGAAGACAGGACGCGCGGAAAGCTGCTTGGCTTTGCGGGCAAACCTGCGAAGCTGCGCGAAGACATCGAAGCTTGGTCGTTTGTCTGCTTGGCGAAAGCTTTGATACAGGGAAAGGGAATGTGACGATGACTAGTTCAGTATACAATCAGCCTCTTAGCGGCAATGCGATGCCACGGACCGGCGGGCCTGCCACCATGATGCGCCTCCCCGCGGCCGAGACAGCGGCGGGCCTGGATGCGTGTTTTCTGGGCATCCCGATGGATATAGGCACCTCCAACCGCCCCGGTACGCGGTTAGGACCCCGACAGATACGCGACGAAAGCCGCATGATCCGGCCCTATAACATGGCCACCGGAGCCGCCCCGTTCGAGCATCTTCAGGTGGCAGACATCGGCGACGTGCCGATCAACCTATTCGATCTCAAGAAATCGGTATCCATCATCTCAGACCACTACCGCGAGGTGCTATCGCATGGGGCCATCCCGCTGACCTTGGGGGGGGACCACACGCTGAGTTGGCCGATCTTGCGGGCGATTGCAGAAAAGCACGGTCCTGTCGCGTTGATCCATGTGGATGCCCATTCGGATACCAACGACGAGATGTTCGGCGAGAAAGAAGCGCATGGTTGCCCGTTTCGCCGCGCATGGGAGGAAGGCTGCCTGCAAAACGACAAAGTGTTCCAGATTGGCCTTCGCGGGACAGGCTATAGCAAGGGCGACTTTGACTGGGGGCGGCAGCAGGGCTGGACGTGCATTCAGGCCGAAGAATGCTGGCACAAATCGCTGACCCCTTTGATGGCAGATATCCGTGCCAAGATTGGGGATGCGCCGGTTTATCTGACCTATGACATTGATAGTCTTGACCCCGCTTTTGCGCCAGGAACCGGCACGGTCGAGGTTGGCGGACTGACAACCATGCAAGGTCTGGAAATCATTCGCGGAACGGCGGGGTTGAACCTTGTTGGGGGTGATCTCGTTGAGGTATCTCCGCCTTATGATCCTGCGGGCAATACCGCGATGATCGCAGCCAGCTACCTATACGAAATGCTATGTGCATTGCCCGGTGTGCCGCAAGGGCGATAGCGCGTCGTCTGGTGGCAAGCGCCTGTATGAAGCGCGTCGTGTGCAACCGGCGCAGCCTCTGGCCTGCCGGTTGCGTCTTGAACGGGGTTTGCCAGCTATACGTCTGGCAAACCTGACAGGATCTTGTCCATCGTCGCGGGCAGATCGCGTACCCGCACACCGCAAGCGTCGTAGATCGCGTTGATGATGGATGCGCCTGCGCCGCAGATGCCCAGCTCTCCGATGCCTTTGGCCTGCATGGGGTTCGCCCAAGGGTCACGTTCCTGCACGAAGTTCACGGTCAGCTGTGGCACATCAAGGTTTACCGGCACGTGGTATTCAGCCAGATCGTTGTTCACCAGATGGCCGTCGCGTTTGTCGAACATCAGCTCTTCGGTCAGCGCCATGCCGATGCCAAAGGTCATGCCGCCCAGACATTGGGAGCGCGCAGTCTTGGCGTTCAGGATGCGACCGGCGGCGAAGCTGCCGTGCATCCGGCGCACGCGCGTCTCGCCGGTGACGCTGTTCACGCCGACCTCGGCAAAGAAGGCACCGAAGGTGGCCTGGCGGCGGTCGGTCTGGGTGTCACCCTTCTTGATTGTGCCCTTGACCGTGAGCGGGCCATCCTTGGTGAATTCCGGCAGATCGGCGCGACGGTTGTTGGCGGTGGCGACCCCATCTTGCAGGGTCAGGTCGCGTTCCTCTACGCCCATAGCCTCGGCGATCTTTTTGCGCAGTTCTTCGCAGGCGACAAAAACCGACCCGCCCGAGGACGCAGCACCCCAGCTGCCACCAGATCCGGCGGCTTTGGGCAGGCTGCTGTCGCCCAAACGCACGGTCACACGGTCCGAAGGCAGGCCCAGCATTTCGCCCGCAATCTGGGTGAGGATCGCATAGGTGCCCGTGCCGATGTCGGTCATGTCGGTTTCAACCAGCAGGCTACCGTCCTGATTCAGCGTCACGCGGGCGTGGCTTTCGCCAAGCATATTGACGCGAGTGGCAGAGGCCATGCCGTAGCCGATCAGCCATTCACCGTCCGTCTTGCCGACCTCGCGGCTGTCCCAGCCAAAGGTCTTGGCCCCATCATCCAACGCCTCGGCCAATTTGTGGGACGAGAATGCGCGCCCGTCTGACGGGTCGACATCCGGAATGTTGCGTTTGCGCAATTCGACAGGGTCGATGCCACTTGCGACCGCCAGTTCGTCCATCGCGATCTCGAGTGCTGTGATCCCGACCGCTTCCCCCGGCGCGCGGACGGAGCCTGCACACATGCGGTTGATCCGCTTGATGTGCATCCCGATCTCGCGGTTCTCTCCGCGGTACAGGAATGGCGTGGCCTGGGCTACCGGCTCTGCAAAGCTTTCGTCCATCAGTTGTGACACGGTGGAATCGTGCCCGATGCCGGTCATGCGCCCGTCGGCATCCGCGGCGAGCTTGATGTGCTGCACTGTCTCGGATCGACGCATTGTCGCTTCTAGCACCTGCTGGCGCGTCAATACGACAGCCACCGGTGCCCCTAGCTCGCGCGCGGCGAGGGCTGCGGCCACGGCCTCGTGACTGATCCCCAGTTTGGAGCCGAAGCCACCCCCCACGAACGGGGCCAGAAGATGCACATTCTCTGGGTCGATCCCTAGGGCGTCGGCCAGTTCATTCACATTGTATTTGAGCATCTGGTACGACCCGCGCAGGGTCAGCTTGTCGCCGTCCCATTGCGCGATCGCGGCGTGGGGTTCCATCGCCGACGAGCTATGCCCGCCGGTGCGATAGGTTTCGTCCACGGTATAGGCGGCTTGCGACAGGGCGGCGTCCAGATCACCTTGGGACGATTGCTTTTCCTTCGGTGTCTCGATCTCTGCCGTTTCCAGGTCGGTGACCGCATCGTCGGGCGTGATCTGAAGCTCGACCATATGGGCCGCGTGGCGGGCCTGCTCGAACGTATCGGCGACCACCAAACCCACGGGCTGACCGACATAGGAAATCTTGCCGTCCGGCTGCACCGGTGCTTCGTTCGCGGTGCCTTGGGCGGGATTACGCAGGAAGGTCTTGCCGTGGAACACACCGCGCACCCCATCCAGCTTGCGGATCGCCTCGGCGTTCAGGCCGGTGACCTGACCGCCCGCGACAGGGGCGCGCACCAAAACGCCGGTCAACATGCCCGTGGGCTGATCCTCATGTGCATAGGTGGCCCGGCCTGATACTTTCAGCGGGCCGTCAGGACGGTCCATGCCAGTGTGGATCAACCCCTGAACCGTGGCATCCAGCCGGTTGCGGTCATCGGGTTCATCCATCGTCAGTTCGGCGGTCGAAATATTGCTACCGTCGGTCATTGCTGTACCCCCGTGAGTTCCTTGAGCGTGGCGATAAGCGTGCGTCGGGCCAGCGGCACCTTGAACGCATTGCCTTCTTTCGGTGCGGCCTCCGCGACCAGAATATCGGCGGCTTTGCCAAACACCTCGCGCGCGGGTTCTTGCCCGATCAACGCGTCCTCGACCGCCGGATCGCGCCATGGCATTGAACCGATACCGCCGCAGGCAATTGCGGCTTGGGTGATCTTGCCATCCGTCACCTTGATCCGCGCCGCGACCGATACCATCGCAAAGGCGTAGGACGCGCGGTCACGTACCTTGCGGTAGGTCTGGCGACCCTCGGCGGGGGCGGGGAGGATCACGGCGGTGATCAACTCGCCGGGTTGCAAGACGGTTTCGACGGCGGGGTCGGTGGGGATCAGATAGAAGTCGGACAGCGGCACTGTACGGGTCACACCATCGGCGGCCTCTATCTCGACCTCGGCCCCTAACATCTGCATGGCCACCGCCATATCGCTGGGGTGGCTGGCGATACATTTGTCGGTCACACCAAGGATCGCGTGCAGACGGTTCGCCCCCTCCATCGCACTACAGCCGGAGCCGGGGTCGCGTTTGTTACAGGGCTGATCAGTGTCGTAAAAATAGTAGCAGCGGGTGCGTTGCAGCAGGTTGCCACCCGTGGTCGCCTTGTTGCGCAACTGACCGGACGCGCCCGCCAGCAGGGCAGAGGACAGCGCGGCATAATCCGACCGTACGGTCATATCCGCCGCCAGATCAGAGTTGGTGACCAAGGCACCGATGCGCAGCCCGCCGTCGCGGGTTGGGGTGATCTGTTTGAGGTCCAAACGCGAGATGTCGACCAGCCGGTCGGGAGTCATCACCTCTAGCTTCATGAGGTCCAGCAGATTGGTTCCCCCGGCGATGATCGTGGCATCTGGGGTGCCGGTGACATCGCTATTGGCACCGGCGCGGATGTAATCGAACTGTTTCATGACTGCCCCTTAGCCGTTTCGCGGATCGCATCGACAATGTTGGGGTAGGCGGCGCAGCGACAGATATTGCCGGACATCCGCTCTGATATCTCGTCGTCGGTCAGCTCGGGCGAGGCAGTCAGGCTGCCGGATACGTTAGAGGGCCAGCCGGCTTTGAACTCTTCGAGCATGGCGGTGGCTGAGCAGATCTGACCCGGTGTGCAATAGCCGCACTGGAAACCGTCGTGTTTGACAAAGTTCTGCTGCATGTCGGACAGGTTGCGTTCGTCGCCCAGACCCTCGATCGTGGTGATCTCGTCGCCGTCGTGCATACAGGCGAGCGTCAGGCAGGAATTGATGCGGCGGCCGTTGACCATGACGGTGCAGGCTCCGCATTGGCCGTGGTCGCAGCCCTTTTTGGTGCCGGTGAGGTTCAGGTGATTGCGCAGCGCATCCAGCAGCGACGTGCGGGTGTCGGCGTCAAGACTATGGTCTTCGCCGTTAACGGTCAGTGTCGTCTTCATGAGAAGGGGGCCCTTTGTCTTGTGACATCTATGAAGAAGAACCCCCGCCAGCGGGTCAGGGTTCCGCTATGGGAAGGTTGCTTTCGTCGTTTGGAGCTAGGGCGGCCTCTGCCACGTCGTCGCGGGCGCGGCCCAGTAGCCAGTCGCGGACATGGGCGGCACCGCTTGGGGAGCCTTGCCGAGGGGACAAAAGGTAAAACCCGCTACCACCGCTCAATGCGCCTTCAACCGGTTGCACCAGCCGTTTCGCACGCAGATCACGCTGGACAAGAAACCGGTTGGCAAGGGCGATCCCCTGACCGGCAAGCGCCGCATCAAGGCTAAGCGTCGTCTGGTTGAACCGCAGACCGCGCGCCGTCGGGACATCGCGCCCGAAGACCGTTTTGATGAACTGCGGCCAAAGATCGTGCGTGTCATGCAGCAGTGTCGCCTCTGCGATACCTGCCGCGTCCATCGGCGTGTTCAGCGCTTCTGCCAAATGGGGGGCGCAGACGGCGACGATCTGCTGCTCGAACAACAGATCCGCGCGCAGGCTCGCTCCGAACGGCGGATTGCCCTGCCGCACGGCAAGGTCGATTCCATCCGCGTGAAAGCTGGACACTCTTTCGGTCGCGGTGATGCGCAGATCGATGCCGGGGTGGGCTTGGGTAAAGGCTGCCAGTCGGGGGATGAGCCATTTCGACGCAAAGGTGGGGGTGACACTGATCGTGACGTGGGACGGCGCGGTGCGCAGCGCATCTGTGGCATCGACCATCTGGTCGAAGGCGCGGGCAATCGCGATGTGATAGGCGCGCCCTTCTTCGGTAAAGGCCAACCCGCGCGGCTCTCTGAGGAAGAGACGCAGGTTCAGGTGGTCTTCTAGCCCGCGCACCTGTTGGGCCACGGCACCTTGGGTCACGCCCAATTCATCAGCTGCGGCGCGAAAGGTAAGATGGCGGCCCGCCGCTGCAAAGGCGCGCAGCCCGTTCAGAGGGGGGAGGTCGTTCGAGGTCGGCACAGTAGAAATCCTATCGTCATGCAGCAGTATGTCTGGCTGGTCGAAGCGTTGCAAAGCGCTTACCTGCGGTGAAGCAGGCGCGCTAGCGCTGTCTAACACATATAGGAGTCAAACGTCATGAGTGTAGAAAAAGTAGCGTTAATCACAGCGGGCGGCAGCGGCATGGGGGCAGGGGCTGCCAAAAAGCTTGCCGCCGATGGGTTCAAGGTCGCGATCCTGTCGTCCTCTGGCAAAGGCGAAGCACTGGCCAAAGAGCTTGGCGGCTTCGGTGTCACCGGCACCAACCAGTCGGTTGATGATCTGGCGCAATTGGTCGATGGCGCTATGGAACGATGGGGGCGCGTGGATGTGCTGGTGAACTCGGCCGGTCACGGACCCAAGGGCGACATTTTGGAGATGACGGATGACGATTGGCATCAGGGCATGGACGTGTACCTGATGAACGTGATCCGACCCACGCGACTGGTGACCCCGATCATGGCAGCACAGGGCGGCGGCGCGATCATCAACATCTCTACCTTCGCGGCGTTCGAGCCCGACCCTCTATTCCCCACATCAGGGATTTTCCGCGCGGGGCTTGCTGGGTTCGCCAAGCTTTACGCCGATCAATACGCAGACAAGAACATCCGCATGAACAATGTCTTGCCGGGGTTCATCGACAGCCTGCCCGAAACAGACGACCGCCGCGCGCGCATCCCCATGGGCCGGTATGGCACCGAGGCAGAGGTCTCCTCCCTCATCGGGTGGTTGGCGTCCGACCAAGGCGGCTATGTCACCGGTCAGAACTGGCGCATCGACGGAGGGCTGACCCGTGCCGTCTGATCTGATTGCCTTGCGCAGCAGCACCCGACTTGCGTTCTGGATCAAATGGGCCGCATCGATCGTGCAGATCCTCGGCTACGCCGCAACGGGATTCGGCTGGACGCCATGGAACCTCTATCTGTTCATCGTCGGCGTCATCGGTTGGTTCATCGTAGGCACCCTGTGGAACGACAGGGCTATCATGCTGATCCACCTTGTCGCACTGGGGTCGATGATGGTTGGCATGGCCAGCCAATAGCGCGTTTGGCCCCTGAAACAGCGATGCCCGCCGCATTGTCGGGCGTCGTTGTTGCACGGTGGACCCACTGCGCGGCCGCCGCGCTTGCGGGGGTATTCATAGAAACTACTGTGGTAACTATGCCAAAACACACGTTAATATAGAGTGCTCCCGCCTGCCGTGTGGTTCATCCGCAACAAGGTTTCGCAAATCTCGGCGCGGTTCACGAAATGGTTAACGGAGGTCTTGAAGCCTGCCCGCGACTTCGTACAGTTACCGATGTTGATGTCCAAAATGCAGTGGTAATTTGCAGAAGGGCAGAAGAGGCCGTGTTCGCGGTTGAGTAGTTAAGGGTTTAGTGAGTGACAGTGGTAACTGCGGCGAGATGCCTGCACCTTGGTTGGGTGCGGGGTGCTTTCTTGCGAGAAAAATTTTCCGTAAATCTTTCGATTCGTGCGGGGGGTCATGCCGTTAGGGCATTGATGTTCCGCGTGTTCTTCAGCTTGCTTTTTGCGGCTGTGCTTTATGCTGCGCCTGCCTATGCGCAATCTTTGGTCATCAACACCGTAGGCAACCCGACCCAAGCCGGTGAGAACGAGACCCGCCGTGCCATTTGGTCAAACGCGGGAACGGTTGGCGGGGTTTCGGTGGATATCGTCGCCGAGATGATCCAGGCAACACTGAACCACAACTTCGTTACTGTTGGGGGACGACCGACTATTTCATCTGTGGGTCAAGATGAGGTTTTTATTCGATGGTCGCTTTACCGCACGGGGACGCATAATATCGGCACGAATACCGGTGGTGTGCCCGTTACGGCTGATATATTTGTTCAATTCAACGACGTGGACGGTCCGAACAATGAACGGGTATTTGTGCCCGTCTGTTCGGGCGCGGTCGATTTTATCCGTATTGACTCTACAGCAACCACTGGCCGTGACTTTGGCACCGTGTCCGGCCGCGACGAAACTTTCACGCTTATTGGTGACACAAGTTATAACAACGAGCCAGAGTCGGGGCTCGAGATTCGCTATAGCAACCAGTCCAGCTTTGTTATGGGCCGGACTGCCAACAACGGTTTTGTCGTGCGTCTGGACAATCCGAGCTACAGTGCCTTTGAGACATTCGACTATGAATGTGCGGATTTTGTGCCGCCGGTTGCAGAGCCCGACAGCGACACGGGTGAACCCGACCAGCCGCTGACCTTCTCAATTTTGGACAACGACAGCGTCGCGACGGCGAATGATAACGGTCCAAACAACGCGAGCCTTGCGGCGTCGGAGTTTGGTCGTCAATCGGTGAGCCTCGTTCCCCCAGCGGGCGCGACAGGTATCACGCAGGATGGTGCAGGCGACACGGTGTCCTTCACCGTTCCAGGCGAGGGCGAATGGAGCCAGAACGACACCACAGGCGAGCTGACCTTTACCCCTGTTGCCGGTTTTGCGGGTGCGGTCACTCCGGTCAACTACTCGTATCGAAATGCGCTTGGCCAGCGCTCTACGTCGGCTCGGGTGTCTGCGACTTTTCCCGGCATCGGAGTAGTGAAATCCTCCGTCTTCAATGATGAAGTTGTCGACGACGACAATGGCCAGATTAACGAAACCATCAGCTATACTTACCAGGTGTCCAACCTCTCGTCCTTGGCGCTGGAAACCGTTTCATTGACTGAAACAACCTTCGACGGCGCGGGCGATGCCCCGACGCCGGTGTATCAATCGGGGGACGACGGTGATGGAGTGCTCCAAGAAGGTGAAACTTGGATTTATACGGCCACATACACGCTGCTGCTCGCGGATTTAGGTGACAACACGATCCAAAACCAAGCCACGGCACGCGCGACAGCGCCGGACAATACGCCGGTCTCTGACTTGTCCGACAGTGACAATGCAGGCGACGGCGATGGAACCGGAACACCGGGGAGAGGCGGTGACAATGATGACGTGACTACAACGTCTTTCGGACAGGCTGAGATTATCGCGCGCAATGACCGCTCTGTTGATGTGAATGGCACCGACGGCGCGGATGATCTGCTGAATGTACTGGACGATAATGGGAATGGTATCGACACGTTAGGTGGTGCGCAGGCGAGCCTTGAAAACGTCATTCTCACGGTAGAGACGGCGGCAACGCCTATCAATGACGGTCCGGTTCCGGTGCTTGATCCCGGGACAGGATTGGTCGATGTGCCCCAAGGCACACCTGCCGGGACCTACACGGTCAGATACCAAATCTGCGAAACGAACAATGCGAACAACTGCGATACCGCGACGGTTACGGTGCCGGTTATCGCAGCACCCATCGAAGCGTTCAATGATTCAGCAAGTAATATAAACGGCTTTGAGGGTGCGAATGACGTACTTGATGTGCTGGTCGATAACGGTCTTGGCGCGGATACACTGAACGATGCCCCTGCAACTCTGGAGACCGTCACTATTTCGGTTGAAGCGGCGGCGACACCTATTAACGGTGGCCCCGTGCCGGTTCTTGATCCACAGGACGGAACCATCGATGTGCCCGCTGGCACACCAGCTGGCGTCTACCAGATCACCTATGAGATCTGCGAAAACCTGAACTCGGAAAACTGCGCGACTGCGGTGGCTTCCGTCACTGTGGATGCCGCAGAAATTCTGGCACAGGACGACGCTGTGCAAGACGTAGACGGTTATGCCGGTGCGGCGGATGTGCTGAATGTCCTCAACGATAATGGCAACGGCCCCGACACGCTGAATGATGCCCCGGCGACCCTCGACAATGTCACGCTACGCGTCGATACGGCGGCCACACCAATAGCCGACGGGCGGCCTGTTCCGGCTTTGGATATTACCGATGGTACCGTAGATGTGCCTGCCGGCACACCCGCCGGCACCTATCAGATCACCTATGCCCTGTGCGAAGATATCAACCCCGAAAACTGTGAAACCGCGACGATCACAGTGGAGGTGGATGCACCAAGCGTAGAGCCCGCCAATGACAGTATCGCTGACGTAGACGGTCTGGTCGGGGCCGAAGGCGTGTTGGATGTGCTTGCGGACAACGGCAACGGCCCTGACACGGTCAATGGCGAAGCCGTTGTGATCGGCGACGTCACCCTGAGCGTGGCAACCCCTGCCACACCAATCAACGATGGCCCCGTGCCTGTGCTGAACCCTGCATCGGGCCTTGTGGATGTCCCCGCGAATACACCGGCAGGCACCTACGAGATTACCTACCAACTGTGCGAGAACGTCAACGCGACCAACTGCGAAACGGCGACGGTCTCTGTCACCGTTGTGCCCGCCGAAATCGAAGCGTTTGACGATGCTGCGACCGGTGTGGACGGCCGTGCTGGTGCCCCCGATCTGCTGAACGTGCTGGGTGACAACGGCAATGGCCCAGACACCATCGGCGGGGTGGCTGCTGACATCGATGATGTGACCATCATTGTCAGCGCTGCTGCAAGCTCCATCAACGGCGGTCCGGTGCCCGTGCTCGATCCTGCTACCGGCGCGGTCAATGTGCCCGCTGGGACGCCGGCAGGCCGCTATCAGATTGGCTATGAGGTCTGCGAAGATTTGAACCCCACCAACTGCGCCACGGCCGTTGTGCGGATCGATGTCGATCCGGCTGCGATTACTGCGGTGGACGATGTGGCTGTCGGCGTGAATGGTGTCGACGGTGCCGATGATCTGTTGAATGTCCTTGGTGACAACGGCAACGGAGCGGACACGCTTGGCGCGGAGCCTGCGGACATCGGTGATGTGACGCTTAGCGTGAACACCCCTGCAACAGCGATCCGCGGCGGTCCTGTTCCGGTGCTCGATGCCGCCACAGGTCTGGTGGATGTACCAGCCAACACGCCCGCAGGTACCTATGAAATTACCTATGGTATTTGTGAAAACCTGAACCCTGAAAGCTGTAGCGAGGCGTCGGTCTCTGTCACGGTTGACCCCACGCCGATTACAATTGTGAACGACACGGCGACCGGCATCAACGGGCGCGATGGCGTGACTGATTTGCTGTCTGTGTATGACGAGAATGGCAATGGCCCCGATACACTGAACAATCAGCAAATTGATCCAGTAGATGTAACATTGACTGTGACCTCAGCTGCAACCTCGATCAACGGTGGCCCCGTGCCGCTGCTTGATCCGGCAGACGGCACTGTGGATGTACCTGCTGGCACGCCCGCTGGAACCTACACCATCAGCTACGAGGTCTGCGAAAACTTGAACCCGTCCAACTGCGGCGTTGCGACGGTAACCCTCACGGTTGATGCGGCTGATCTTGTGGCGCATGCGGACCAGATCACGAATATTGATGGTCTGAACGGCGCACCCGGCGCGCTGGACGTTCTTGCCGATAACGGTTCGGGGCCGGATACACTGAATGGCGAGCCTGCGTCTTTGGCGGACACAATTCTGTCGGTGGTGACACCAGCAACGCCGGTCGATGACGGTCCGGTTCCGGTGCTTGATACAGCGACTGGTTTGGTTGATGTGCCTGCGGGCACGCCGGCGGGCAGCTATGAAATCCGCTATGAATTGTGCGAAGCGCTGAACCCGACCAACTGTTCGGAAGCATCGGTGAACATTGCGGTAGATGCGGCACCAGTGATCGCACAAGACGACGTGGCAGGCGACATTGACGGTTTGAATGGCGTCACTGACCTGCTGAACGTGCTTGAGGATAACGGCAACGGCCCGGATACTATTGGTGGTGTCGATGCTGACATCAACGCACTGACCATCGCCGTGCAATCGCCAGCAACCCCAATCAACGGTGGCCCCGTGCCGGAGTTGAACTTGGCAAGCGGGACCGTTGATGTTCCTGCTGGCACGCCAGCGGGCCGCTATGACATCACCTATCAGATTTGCGAGGATCTGAACCCGACCAACTGTAATACTGCGACAGTTACCCTCGTGGTCGCTGCGGCAGAGCTTGTTGCGCAGGATGATGCGGTTTCGGGCGTAGACGGTATTGCGGGCGCGTCAGATGTGATGAACGTATTGGCCGACAATGCAAATGGCACCGACACCTTGGGTGGTGCCGCAGCCACAATCGAGGATGTGACACTGGCGGTAAACCGTGCCGCCACGCCGATCAATGGCGGCCCTGTGCCGGTTCTTGATCCCGCGGACGGCACGATTGACGTTGCGCCGAACACACCGGCAGGCACCTACGAAATACTGTACCAGCTGTGCGAGAACCTGAACCCCACCAACTGTGACACGGCCACCGCGCGCGTGACTGTTGATGCGGCGGTGCTGGATTTGCAGGATGATCAGGTCTCTGACGTGGATGGTCTTGTCGGGGCAGCGGATGTGCTGAACGTGCTGGATGACAACGGCAACGGGGCGGACACGCTTGATGGTGCACCTGTCGATTTGGCCGATGTGACGCTGACGGTAGCCAGCCCTGCGACGTCGATCGACGGTGGGCCAGTGCCGGTGCTTGATCCGACAGATGGCACGGTGGATGTCGCGCCGAGCACGCCAGCCGGTCGCTATGACATTACCTATCAGTTGTGCGAGAACCTCAACCCCAGCAATTGCGAAACCGCTACGGTGACTATCGTCGTGGATGCGGCAGAAATCGTTGCGCAAGATGATACGATTGTTGGGATAGGCGGCAGGGCCGGGGCCACGAATGCTCTGAACATCCTTCAGGATAATGGTGCGGGTGCTGATACAATCGGTGATGCGCCTGCTGGGATCGAAGATGTGTCGGTCTCCGTTCAGAAACCAGCCACATCGGTTAACGGGGGGCCTGTGCCGACGCTCGACCCTGCGACCGGCGCTCTCGACGTGCCCGACGGCACGCCTGCAGGCACATACGAGATTGTATACCAACTCTGCGAGGCGTTGAACCCGGCCAATTGCGATACCGCGCGACTTGCGGTGACGGTGGACGCGGGGGCGCTTGAAACTCAACCCGATGACTATACAAGCACGCCTATCGATGCTGCTAACGGTGGCACACTGACCAGTGTTCTTGGTGACAATGGGAACGGCCCGGACACGCTGAACGGCGAACCCGTGGCACCGCAGGACGTGACGCTTCGTCTGACGGACAATGGCCGGCTGGAAGGGGTTGTGATCAACCCTGACGGCACAGTGGATGTGCCTGCAGGCGCACCCGGTGGTACGTATACTGTAACCTATCAGCTGTGCGAGGCGCTGAACCCAACCAATTGCCAGACCGCCGAACTCGAAGTCGTGGTAGCCGCCTTGGTCGCTGTGGCGGAAGACTTTGCACCGCTTGACGGCATTGCAGGGCCCACAACGGCGCAGAGCATTCTGGCATCCGATACGTTCGATGGCGAAACGGTCACGCCTGAGGATGTGATCCTGACAGTCGATGCCATCGACGCCGAGCTGACCCTGAACGAGGACTATACCGTCAGCATCAACGAAGGAACGGCACCGGGTGACTATGCGCTGATCTATACAATCTGCGACGCCGTGACCGGTACGGTTTGCAGCACAGTGACAGAGACCGTCACCGTAGGCACCATCACGGCGGAGCCGGAAGACTTTGCTGAGCTCACCACAGATGGGGGCACGACCGCGTCTATTTTGGGCTCTGATATCGTTAATGGTGCAGCAGCAAGCGTGGACACCGTCACCATCACGGTTGACGAAATCGCCGAGGAGCTGACGCTCAACGCCGACGGCACGTTGACGCTGGCACCGGGAAATCCCGCCGGTATCTACGAGATGACCTATACCATCTGTCAAACGGATGCGCCCGATATCTGCGCCACCGCGATAGAGCGCGTAGTGCAGGCTCCGGTCGGTGACATTGACATCGTGAACGAGGTAGAGGTCCGTGAAGACAATGCCGGTCCGGCGGGGACGTTGGTCTATACGTTCACAGTCACCAATACCTCAAATGCGCCGGTCGAACGCGTGGCGCTTGGTAACCTTCGTCTCTTCAACGCGGATGGTGCCCAGTTGCGCTATGCCACGGGCCCGAGTTTCAGACGCACTAGTAGCGGCTCTCCCGAGGGGCGTTTGCAGCCGGGGGAAACCGCGACCTATCAGGCGACATATGTGCCCACTTCACGCGACGTTGCCTCTTCGACTGTGATGTCACAGGCAAGCGTCACAGCGATCACCACCCAGGTGGAGGGCGTACAAACGGAGCCGTTGCAGCTTTCGGACGTGTCGGATGACAACAATGACTCGGACGGCGAGACGCAAGAGGAGACCACCGATTATGTCTTCCCGACAAGCGAGTTCCCCGTGGAAGGCATTAGCATCACCAAAACCGCAGCCTTGCGGAATGTGAACCGCGGCCAAACCGTGCCCTATACAATCACCGTGACCAACAACAACCCAAGGTTCAGCGTCACGGCGAATGTAGTGGATACGCTGCCCCGCGACTTCGTGTTCGTGCCCGGCTCGGCGCAAGTGGATGGCTCCGATGTCGAACCTCAAGTGACCAACAACAGGGTTTCATTCGCTGATTTGCGGATTGGGCCGCAATCCTCGATGACGCTGAACCTGTCGGGCCGTATTCTGGAATCGGCCAGCGCAGGTGATCATGTGAACACGGCTGACGTTTTCGATGATCTGTCCGGTGAACGGCTTGCCCCCAGTGCGACAGCCACAGTGACCGTCGCGGTAGAGCCTGTCTTTGATTGCGGCGACGTGATCGGGAAGGTGTTCAAGGATGATAACCACAACGGCTATCAGGATCAGGGAGAGGAAGGTATTCCTGCCGCGCGTGTTGCCGGTGTTGATGGCACCATCATCACCACAGATGAGTTTGGTCGCTACCACGTGCCTTGCGCTATCTTGCCAGCGGATCGCGGCAGCAACTTCATTCTGAAGCTGGACACCCGAAGCCTGCCGACGGGCTACAGGGTCACGACGGAAAATCCCCGTGTCATGCGTATGACGCCGGGCAAGATGTCAGAGATCAACTTTGGTGTCTCCATGAGCCGTATCGTCCGTGTGGACCTGAATGCCCGCGGGTTTATTCGGGATCCGCAGACCGGCCAGACCGTCGCGCATCCCCAGCTTCAAAAAGGGGTCACGGAAATGTTGCGCAAAATCGCGCAGACCCCGTCGATGATCCGGCTGACGTTCCACCTGCCACGCGACAGTGGAGTGGTCGAGCAAACCCGCGCGCGGGCGCTAACAAGGCTAGTCGAACAACAGATCCAACGCGATTGGCGCAGGATCGGTGACTACAAAATGACCATCGAAAAAACCTATGTACGCAAGAATTGAGGGCGGAATGATGAGCAAGAAATTTATTCTCCCCGGTGTGCGTCGCTCCGTTTACGCGGCGTTGTTTGCGACCACTGCAATTGTGCCCATTGGAAGCGGAGCGTGGGCGCAAGACAGCGGCGCAGGTGCGCCGTCTGCGCCTGCCGAATTCACCGACACGGCACCGGCAGGCGCATTCTCTGACGTGGGTTTTGCCATCTCGATCGACGACGCGCCGGTGGCCGGTGCAAAGCGCGCACCAGTGACGGAGCGTAGACAAGAACGTGCGGTCACTAGCCCGCAGGTGCAGGTGAAATTCGACGGGTTGGACGCCAAGCCGATCCTGAACATCACAACGGCCGATCTTGGCGCAAGCTACCGCGCGGGCGAAACACTGCGCTTCCGAGCCTCCACGAACTACCCCGCTTACATCACACGCGGTGAAGTCCGCATCATGGACCTGACCCGCCCGACAAAACCTTTGGTGGCGAAACTGCCAATTGCGCCCAATGGCGTGGCGGCATGGACGATGCCGTCAAACGGGGAAGGCGAATACGGCTATGTGCTGCGGGTCTATGATGCGCAGGGGCGTTATGACGAGACAATAGAGCTACCGCTCCTGCGCACCGCGCGCGCTGATCTGGGGCAGCCGCTGCTAAACGGGCCGATTGCCGCGGCAGGCGAGGGCGAAGACCGCACCGCTCGGCGGCGCATTCGGGTTCAAGGTGGGGCAGTGACGGCATTTGGCGATCATGTCCGTCGCGGGCAATCCGTCATGGTCATGGGAGAGACAGTGCCTGTCGACGCCAACGGCAAATTCGTAATGCAGCGTATCTTGCCGCCCGGCGAACACGACGTACGCGTCGAGGTGCGACAAGGAAACCGCACCCTGCGCGACATCACCCGTGAGATCGATATCCCGAAAAGCGAATGGTTCTATGTCGGGATCGTTGACGCGACCCTGTCCAAGCGGATCGAAGACACGTTGGAGCAAACCGACGACGTGCAAGCCGACGGGCGCATGGCTGTCTATGCCAAAGGGCGTATCAAAGGGTCGACGTTGATCACGCTGTCGATCGATACGGGGGAAGGCGAGCTTGACGACCTTTTTGGCCGTCTGAACGACAAGGACCCGCGTCGTGTGCTGGATCGGTTGGACCCTGAAGACTACTATCTTGTCTACGGGGACGACTCCACATCCTACGATGATGCGCCGACCTCTGGCCGTATCTACCTGCGGGTAGAGCGCAAACAGGGCTATGCCGTTTGGGGCGACTTCAAAGCGGACATTGCGGGCAATACGATGCTGCGCAATGATCGCAGCCTCTACGGGGGCAAACTGGCGTATCAGTCGGACGAGGTCACAACATCAGGCAATGCGCGTCTAGAGGCGCAAGCCTATGCCGCACAGCCAGACACTTTGCCACAGCGCGATGTTCTGCGCGGCACTGGCGGCTCCGCTTATTTCCTGTCGCGTCAGGATATCAATGGTTATTCCGAAACCCTGATGGTCGAGGTGCGCGACCCAGACACAGGTCGCATCATAGAACGTCGCACCCTTGAGCGGGATGTAGATTACGACATCGACTACCTGCAGGGCGTGGTGATCTTACGCAGACCGCTTAGCTCCTCGGCACCGGATAACACGGTGGTGCGCGACGGCGGGCTTGGCAGCAACGAGGTCAACCTCGTCGCGACGTACGAATATACACCCACCTTCGAAGATGTCGGCGGCAACGCTGTTGGGGGTAGGGTGCAGGGCTGGGCCAATGACCGTCTGCGTTTTGGCGTCACGGCCATGCGCGAAACGACAGGTGCAGCCGATCAGGACATGCAAGGGGTCGATGTCCGCTACGCGGTGTCAGATAACAGCTGGCTTGAAGCCGAAGTTGCGCAGACCAAAGGGCCTGGTTTTGGGAACACGTTTAGCACCGATGGCGGTTTCACGCTATCGTCTGAGGGAACAAGCGGCACCGCGCGCACGGCGTTGGCCTATCGTCTTGCGGGGCGGATGGATTTGATCGATGCGGGCTTTGACCGCGAAGGCTTTGTGGGCTTCTACCACGAGCACAAAGACGGAGGGTTTTCTACCCTTGATGATGAAATCAGTCAGGATCAGAACCTGTATGGCGTCTACGGCGAGGTAGACACCTCAGACCGTATCACCTTGCGTTTCTCGGGCGAACAGTTCGACCGTGCAGGCGGGGACCGGCGCAGCGAAGTCGATGTCAGCCTCGCATACGCGCTGGACGATGTCTGGACCGTAGAGACGGGCCTCGCTTTCGACGAAGAGCGCTTCCAAGGCCGCCCCGGCGATGGCGGTGCGCGTCTGGATCTGGGCGTGCGTGTCACCTACAAGCCGAATGAGGACCGCGAGGTCTATGTCTTTGGACAGGGCACCGTGATGAATGACGGCGGCCTGGACGACAATAATCGTATGGGTGTCGGTGGGTCTGTCCGTTTGGGCGAACACGTTAGGCTGGGCGGCGAGGTTTCAGGCGGCGACGGCGGTGTCGGTGGCCTGTTGAAGCTGGGATATGCGCCGACAGCGGGGAACGAAGTCTATTTGGGCTATACTCTGGACCCGACGCGCGAAGTCTTGGGGCGCGAGCTTTCGGGCGACGACGGGGGGACCTTTGTTGTCGGTGGGCGACGGACCTACAGCGAACAGCTGACGACTTATGGCGAAAACAAATACGATATGTTCGGCAACCGGCGTTCGCTTACAAATAACTTCGGTGTCAACTATTCGCCGAACCAGAAATGGACGTTCTCGGGCGCGATGGAGGCGGGTAAGATCGCTGACGATGTCGATGGCGATTTCACCCGACGGGCGATATCTTTGGGTGCGACGTATGCTGAACAAGAGGGCCTCGAAGCACGTCTGCGTCTCGAGCGCCGCCATGAAAACGGAGAGGGCACAACCCGCGACCGCGACACCTGGCTGCTGAGCGGCGGCACGTCCTATCAGACCAGCGATGATTGGCGGGTTCTGACCAAATTTGACGCTTTTGTTTCCGATTCCGATCAGTCCTCCTTCCTAGATGGGGAGTTCATCGAGGCATCTGTCGGCTACGCCTACCGCCCCGTCGAAAATAACCGCTTCAACGGATTGATGAAACTGTCCTATCTGCGCGACCTACCCGCATCCGAGCAGTTGACCGTAGATGACTCCGACGAAGGCCCCAGCCAGAAAAGTGTGATCGCGAGTGTTGACGTGAACTACAACATCTCGCCCAAGCTTACGTTGGGTGGGAAATACGGCTACCGCTTTGGTGAAGTGGCCCCACGGGGTACGGATGATTTTGTTCAATCCTCCGCCCATCTAGGTGTGCTGCGCGCTGACTGGCACGTGGTGCACAAGTGGGACGTCATGGCCGAGGGCCGCGTTTTATGGAGTCCTGAAACCGGCACGCGCGATACCGGTGGCTTGGTGGGCGTCTACCGTCATTTGGGCAGCAATGCGAAGGTGGGACTTGGCTATGAATATGGCAACGTCTCCGACGATTTGGCCGATATCGACTACGAACACAAAGGCGTCTTCTTGAATGTCATCGGTAAGTTTTAAATCTGCCGACTGAGCTTCAATCGCTCTCAGTACATTTAGCGAAAGCACCCGCCCCTTCGTGAAAGGGCCGGGTGTTCTTTATGTTTAGAGATCGGAGGATATCTGTCGCTGCCGCGGTTAGATCAGCAAGCGCTGCGCTGCGACGCGAGTAGGACACGCTCGGCTTTCGGCCCGAAGGCCTGATTTTATCAATGTATAAAGTGAAGTGGCTGGGATGGTAGGATTCGAACCTACGGTACACTGTACCAAAAACAGTTGCCTTACCACTTGGCTACATCCCAACGTGTGGGCGTAATTAGTCCGGAGTGCGGGGGGGTGCAATACCTTTCTGGAGAAAAAGTGGGGAGAATCTCGGAATTTATTCTTGAGCCGTGTTTGGGGCAGAGCAGGCTGTGTTCTATTGGGGAGGATCAGCGGGGTCGCTCGGCCGCAGGGGGCCTATTGCCGCTGTATGTCTTGCTGCTGATATCGTGCATCCGAGCTAACACGTGATTGCGCGAAAGGGGGGACGTGGGGGCGCACCGCCGCCGTCCCCCCTCGCTTCAAGAGTGCAGTATATGTCGCGTGCTAGGACTGTCAGCCTTCGCAGTTGATCAAGATCGCGCCGGCGCGGGCACCGGCTTCGACGGCTTCATGGGCTTTGACCGTGTCTGACAGTGCGAATGTCTGCTCGACCGGGCAGTGCAGCGCACCTTCGGCCAAGGCTTGATGGGTTTTCTTGATCGCGAGGGCACGTTCGGCCTCGGTCAGCAGGTAGACGAGGATGATGTCGATGGTCACCGCCTTAAAGAGCAGGGGCAGGAAGGGGAGCGTCGGCTCCATCACCTTGGCAGAGCCATAGGCCGCGATGCGCCCGTTGGGTTTGATCACCTCTGCATCCAGCGCGATATTGGCCCCGAATTCGACCTCGATGATCTGGTCGACGGGGGCACCACCGTTGGCATCAAGCACCTGTTGCGCCAGATCGGAGGCGCTATAGTCCAGCACGACCTGCGCGCCTGCGGATTTTGCGCGCTCGGCCCCGTTGGCTCCGGTGGTGGCGATAACGCGCGCCCCTGCCCAGGCGGCGAATTGCACGGCGAGATAGCCGACGGTGCCCGCGCCCCCCTGGATCAGCAGCGTTTGCCCCGCGACATCACCGCCGTTGAACACGGCGTGGGCCGCGGTCAGCCCGGGGATGCCAAGGCTGGCGGCAGTGTCAAAGCTCACGTCATCGGGCAGCGGGACGGCCTGCGCTTGCGGCAGGGCAATATGGGTCGCGGCAGTGCCAAAGGGGCGCTGCCATTGCCCGTTCCAGATCCAGACGCGCTGTCCCACGCGGGCTTGGTCCACACCGTCGCCCACGGCCTCGATCACGCCGGCACCATCGCTATGCGGGATCACTGTCTCGAAGGGCGGATGGGTCATGCCGGGGCGCCCGCGTCGGGATTTCACATCGGATGGGTTCACCCCCGACACGGCCAGCCGCACCAGCACCTCGCCGGCAGCGGGGGTAGGGGTTGGCATCTCGGTCAGGGTCAGCACGTCGCGTGCTTCGCCAAGGGTGGAATAGGTGACTGCGCGCATGAGAGCTCCTGATCATGGGGACGGTGTTGTGTCACCTAAACCCAAGACCGCGGCATGTGCAATTGCGCGGTCAGTCGCGTAGCTCTTTCGGGCCCACGCCCCAAAGCCGTGCTTTGGGGGCCCAGCCTTTATAGCCGCCGACCCGCAGGAAACACCATTCAAGGTCGCAGGCTCCGAGCCGCGCGATCACGCCCAGTTCAAGCTCTGCCTCGACGGGGGCTTTGGGGTCGGGGCGGACAAGCAGCTGCAGACGGTCTTGTTCCACCAGAACGGTGCGCGTGCCCGACAAAAGCGAATAATGCACCCAGCCGCCCATACCGTCGCGGTCTTCGACGCGGCGCCAATGGCCATGCTCTGCCGTGATGCGCAGGGGCAGGTCGCGATGTTTGAACACCCAATCGATCCGGTGCGTCAGCGACGGCCCGCGCCGCACGTTCCCCTCGCTCGCTTTCATGGACACGAAACGGGGCACCGGCAGGTTGGTCACCTGGCCGACCTCTTGCGCGAAAACCGGGGTGGTGCACAGGTGAACGGCTGCAAGGGCGCCCAAAAGGACGGAACGTAACATCGGTTTCATGACTGCCTGTCTGGTCTGTTGCCGTTGATTTAATGCAGTTTTGCCCTGCGAGGTTCTTGTGCCTCGTCTCTGCTTGGGACACCATGCCACCAAGCACAGTGCAAAGCCATATTTGGGAGGCCCACAATGTCAAAGCAACCGCTAAGTGTTGTAGTCACGCGACGGTTGCCGGAAGTCGTCGAAAAGCGATTGACGGAACTGTTTCATGTGACGTTGCGCGCGGATGACACGCCGATGACCCGCTCTGAACTGGGCGAGGCGATGAAAACTGCGGATATTCTGGTGCCCACCGTGACCGATGAAATCGACGCGGCACTGATCGGGCAGGCGGGGGACCGGCTGAAACTGATCGCGAACTACGGGGCGGGGGTCGATCATATTGACGTGATGACAGCGCGGCAGCGCGGGATTCTGGTGTCCAATACCCCCGGTGTTCTGACGGAAGACACCGCCGATATGACCATGGCACTGATTCTCGCGGTCACACGACGCATGTCCGAAGGCATGGCACAGATGCAAAAAGGCGATTGGCAGGGCTGGGCCCCGACTGCGCTGCTTGGCGGGCGCGTCAGCGGCCGCCGTTTGGGTATTCTGGGGATGGGCCGCATTGGTCAGGCCGTCGCTCGGCGCGCGGCTGCCTTTGGCATGCAGGTCCACTACCACAACCGCCGCCGTCTGCGCCCCGAGATCGAAGAGAGCCTTGGCGCGACCTATTGGGAAAGCCTTGACCAGATGGTGGCCCGCATGGACGTGATGAGCATCAACTGCCCGCACACCCCCAGCACCTTCCATCTGATGAACGCCCGCCGCCTGAAGCTGATGAAGCCCGACGCGGTGATCGTAAACACGTCCCGGGGGGAGGTGATCGACGAAAACGCCCTGACGCGGATGCTGCGCGCGGGCGAGCTGCAAGGCGCAGGGCTGGACGTGTATGAACACGGCACCGACATCAACCCGCGCCTGCGCGAGCTGAGCAATGTCGTGCTCTTGCCGCATATGGGGTCTGCGACGCTCGAAGGGCGGGTAGAAATGGGCGAGAAGGTCATCATCAACATCAAGACCTTCGAAGACGGGCACCGTCCGCCGGATCAGGTCGTACCCTCGATGCTTTAGGCGCAGCGCCGGTGCGGTTCAATTTGCGCTGGCGCTAAAAACAAGTAGGTTGACCCCGAGCACCGGAACGGGGAGGGGACCATGCTTGCACATCACATCGTAAAGTACATCGGGCGGACCTGCACAGCCATCGCCATAGGTGGTTTTGTAAGCGGGGCCGCTTTCGCGCAACAGGCCGCCGATAGTGTCGCGCCCGAAGGTGCCAGCCAAGGCAGCTTTACCGGCATGTCGCCGCGGATCACCGCCGCCTTCGAGGCTAAGGATGCGGGCAAACCCGTCATCGCCCGGAACTGGATGGTCGCCGCCGCCAACCCTCATGCGGTTCAGGCGGGGGCGGATGTGCTGGCACGGGGCGGCACCGCTGCCGATGCGCTGGTCGCCGTCCAAGCGATGCTGGGGCTGGTGGAGCCGCAAAGCTCTGGTCTGGGCGGCGGGGCGTTTCTGGTCTGGTATGACGCCGCATCGGGCAGGCTGACCACGCTGGACGGGCGCGAAACCGCGCCGCTGGCGGTGACGCCGCAATTGTTTCAGGACGATCAAGGTGTCCCGCTGGGGTTCTTTGACGCCGTCGTTGGCGGGCGGTCGGTCGGTACGCCGGGCACCCCTGCGTTGATGGCCGCAGCGCATGAGAAATGGGGCAACCAACCCTGGGCCGAGTTGCTGGCCCCCTCTGTCGCCTTGGCCGAGAAGGGTTTTGCCGTGTCCCCACGTCTTGCGGGGCTGGTGGCTGATGACGCCGAACGGCTGGCAACGTCGGAAACGACAGCATCCTATTTCATGCCGAACGGCACGCCGGTTCAGGCAGGCGATACGCTCAAGAATCCCGATTATGCCCGCACGGTCGCGGCGATGGCTGAACGCGGGGTGGAGGCTTTCTATACCGGCGACATTGCGCGCGACATCGTGGGGGCTGTCCAAGGGGCCACCAACCCCGGTGTGCTGTCAGAGGTCGATCTTTCGATCTATCGGGTCAAGGAACGCGACGCCCTTTGCGCGCCCTATCACGGGCATGAGGTCTGCGGCATGGGGCCGCCGTCCTCTGGTGCGCTGGCCGTAGGGCAAATACTGGGGCTGCTGGAAAATGCGGACCTGAGCGCCGGACCGGCGGACGCGGATGTGCTGCGACTGATCGGCGATGCCTCGCGGCTCGCCTTTGCGGATCGGGGGCGCTATGTGGCCGATACCGATTATGTGCCGGTGCCGGTGACCGGTATGCTCGACCCATCCTATCTGGCGGAACGCGCCAAGCTGTTGCAGGGCGACGATGCGCTGCCCGAAGTCACCGCAGGCGCGCCCGCTTTCGACCATGCCCTAAATTTTGCCGATGATATCTCTATCGAGCTGCCGTCGACCTCGCATGTGTCGATCGTGGACAGCATGGGTAACGTCGCAAGCATGACCACCACCATCGAAAACGGCTTTGGGAGCCGACTGATGGTGCGCGGGTTCTTGTTGAACAACGAGCTGACGGATTTCTCTTTCCGGTCGCATACCGATGGTGTGCCGATTGCCAATCGGGTCGAGCCGGGAAAACGCCCGCGCTCGTCGATGGCACCGACGATTGTGATGAAAGATGGCGCGCCGGTTCTGGCCGTGGGCAGCCCCGGTGGCAGCCGCATCATCGGCTATGTCGCGGGCGCGATCATCGCGCATCTGGATTGGGGGATGGATGTGCAACAGGCCGCAGCACTGCCCCATGCGATCAACCGGTTCGGTCCCTACGACCTTGAGGAAGGCACCGACGCCGCCGCGATGGCCGATGCGCTGACCGGCCTTGGCTACGAGGTGAACACCCGCGCGCTGACCTCGGGGTTGCATATGATTTCGATTGGCGATGACCTGCGCGGCGGGGCTGACCCGCGCCGCGAAGGCATTGCCCTTGGCGAGTGATCGCCCATTCTGAACCAAAGGAAAGACCATATGGCACAGGCCACCGACATGCCCCGCAACGAGACCGGGATCGACACCGCTTTGGGTATCCTCAAGCAGCAATTCGGCGAACGCTTCCAGACGGGGGGCGCGATCCGCGAACAGCACGGGCATACGACGACCTGGATCAGAAATCAGGCTCCCGATGCTGTGGTTTTTGCCCGCTCGACCGACGATGTCGCGGCTGTGGTCAAGGTCTGCGCCGCGCATAAGGTGCCGGTCATCGCCTTCGGCACCGGCACCTCGCTTGAAGGGCATGTGAATGCGCCCGCGGGGGGCGTGTCGATCGACGTCACGCAGATGGACGCTGTGGTCGAGGTCAACGCCGGCGATCTGGATTGCCGCGTGCAACCCGGCGTCACCCGCGAGGCATTGAACACTCATTTGCGGGATCAGGGCCTGTTCTTTCCCATTGATCCCGGGGCCAATGCCTCGCTTGGCGGGATGACGGCGACGCGGGCCTCGGGCACCAATGCGGTGCGCTATGGCACGATGAAGGACAACGTGCTGGCGGTCGAGGCGGTGATGGCCGATGGCACGGTGATCCGCACCGGCGCACGGGCGCGCAAATCATCCGCCGGATACGATCTGACGCGTCTGATGGTGGGCTCTGAAGGGACATTGGGCGTGATCACGGAAATCACGTTGAAGCTACAAGGCATCCCCGAGGCAATCAGCTCTGCCCGCTGTTCCTTCCCCACGGTCGAGGCGGCCTGTGAAACGGTGCAAAGCGTGATCCAATACGGGCTGCCCGTCGCACGGATAGAGCTGCTGGACGCGATGGTCGTGCGCGCGGTGAACGGCTATGCCAAACTGTCGCTGCCCGAAACGCCGATGTTGCTGCTGGAATTCCACGGCTCTGACGCCGGTGTGGTCGAACAAACCGAGACATTCGCCGCACTCGCCGATGAAAACGGCGGCACCGACTATCAGGCGACCACCACGATGGAGGAACGCAACAAGCTGTGGCAAGCGCGCCATGATGCCTATTGGGCGATGCTGGCCCTGCGCCCCGGCTGCAAGGCGGTGGCGACCGACGTTTGTGTGCCGATCTCAAAACTAGCCGAAGCGGTCGGCCGCGCGAACGCCAAAGCGGCGGAGCTGGACCTGATCGCGCCCATCGTCGGCCACGCAGGCGATGGCAATTTCCACGCCTCGCTGCTTCTGGATATGGACGACGCGGATGAAGTCGCCCGCGCCGAGGCATTCATTAGCTGGCTCAACGAGCTCGCGATCTCGATGGAGGGGACATGCACCGGAGAGCATGGCATCGGACAGGGCAAACGCCCCTATCTGGTCAAGGAACTGGGAGCGGCCGTGGGCGTCATGGGCGCGATCAAACAGGCGCTCGACCCCGATAACATTATGAACCCGGGCAAGATTCTTCCCGAATCTCTGGCGTAGTCGGGGCGGCGCGGGCGGTATATCGATCCCTGCCACGGGCAGGGATGCGATGCCTCCGGCGGGGATTTCAACCATTTGGAAGCGGCCTGCGCGCGAGTTTTTCGACGTTGGTCGCATTTGTGCTGTCTTTGGTCGGCTGGGTTCTGCGTTTTGCGCGGGGGCTGCTAAATGTCGCTAAGACCTATTCTGGCGGAGCATTGGATTCATGAAAACTCAAGTCAAAGCACTGGTTGTGGGCGGCGGTGCCGTTGGCACGTCGATTGCCTATCATCTGGCCCGCGCCGGATGGGACGATGTGATGCTGCTTGAGCGGGACGAGCTGACCTCGGGGTCTACATGGCACGCGGCAGGGTTGTTGCCCTATTTCAACATGTCCTATGCGACGACCCACATCCACGACTATTCAATCAAGTTCTACAAGACGCTTGAGGAAGAGACCGGCCTGAACGCGGGCTTTGCCGTGGTGGGGAACCTGCGCATGGCGCAGACGGACGAACGCATGGACGAATACATGCTCTATGCCTCGACCGCCGAGACCTGCGGCGTGCCCTATACCTTCATGACGCCGGATGAGATCAAGGCAAAATGGCCGCTGATCAAGACCGACGATCTGAAAGGCGCGCTGTACCACCAGACGGATGGCTACATTAACCCCGCCGATGTCACCATGGCGATGGCCAAGGGCGCGCGGCAGCGGGGCGTGGCGATCGAGCGCAAGTGGCAGGCGGATGCCTTTCACTGGAACGGTGAAGCTTGGGAAGTCACCGTCACCAAGATGGTCGAGAAGGGCGGGAACCTTGTCCCCTCGGACGAGCAGGTCGTGATCACCGCGGAGCATGTCGTTACCGCCAGCGGCAACCACGCGCAGCGCACCGCCAAGATGCTGGGCATCAAGATGCCTGCCATTCCGGTCGAACATACGTTTATCGTGATGGATCAGGACCCCGAGCTGGTCAAATGGCGCGCCGACGGCAATCCGGAGCATCCGGTTGTGCGCGACGCCGACAATGAATCCTACGCGCGCGAGGAACGCGGCGGCTGGATTTTGGGCATCTACGAGCGCGGCGCGCCTGCACGGTTCGAATATGGGGTGCCGGACAGCTTCCGGGCCGATCTTTTCCCGCTGGATCTGGACCGGATCGCGGATCAGTATATGGCCATGGCCGACCGCGTCCCGTCTTGTGCGGACTCCGGCCTCAAGGACGATTTCAACGGGCCGATCTGCTATACGCCCGACGGCAACCCGCTGGTCGGTCCGGCACCCGGCCTACGCAACATGTGGCTGGCCGAAGGGTTCTCTTTCGGGATCACGGCTGCGGGGGGCACGGGCTACTACCTTGCGCAGATGATGGTGGAGGGCGAGGCCGAGATCGACATGGCGTCGCTGGACCCCAAACGCTATGGCGACTGGATGACCACCGAATATGCCGCGCGCAAGAACGAAGAGGCCTATGAGCACGTCTATATCCTGCACCACCCGGATGAGGAGCGCCCCGCGTGTCGGCCCTTGCGCACCTCGCCTGCCTATGACCGTCAGGCCGCCCGTGGCGCACAGTTCGGCCATGTGAACGGGTGGGAACGCCCGAACTACTTTGCGCCGCTGGGGTTCAATGACCACGACAGCCGGTCCTTCCGGCGCGGCGGCTGGTGGCAGCATGCGGTCGATGAGGCCAAGGCGATCCGCGAGGGCGTGGGCCTGATCGATGCGACCGCCTTTACCAAACATCTGGTCAAGGGGCCGGGGGCCACTGCCTTTCTGGATTGGTTCACTTGCAACAAGCTGCCCTCGGTCGGACGCATCAACCTGACCTATGCGCTGACGATCAACGGCACCACGCGCACCGAATATACCATCGTGCGGCTCGCTCAGGATGAATACTACCTTGTGTCCGCCGGGGCCTGGACGGCCTATGACCTGTCTCTTATACACATCTCCGAGCCCACGAGACCGTACTAGATCTC
>OJBE01000092.1_pt1 | contig 25794 bp, 24 predicted proteins | sample 1590521 | NCBI WGS metagenome assembly OJBE01 (sample SAMN05416807, study PRJEB24817) | seawater metagenome | isolation source: Sea water | place: Canada:Atlantic | collected 2013-07
TTCTGCGGATCGGCGCGGCATAATCCGAAGCTCGGCATTATGGGCCTTATGCCGATGTCGGCATAAGGCCCACTGGACAGGGGCAACGAAGCGGCTGGATCGTTTGGGCCGGTTCAACGACCGCAAGGCCTACGCGTTCGAAGAGCTGGTAGCCGAAGTTGGAAACTGCATGCTTTGTGCGCAGATCGGAGTGGAGCCTGAATTCGACCAGAGTGCGGCCTATGTCGAAGGATGGCTTGAGGCGATGAAGGAAGACAGCCGCGCTATATTCCGCGCCGCGTCTGAGGCGCAAAAGGCGGTTGATTACATCATGGCCCGCACCACGCAGGCCGACCGGATGGCCGCAGAGTAACAGCCTTCACCGCCAAGTGATCGAGGCCTCCGTCATCAGGCGGGGGCTTTTTGCGTTGTGGTTCGATCCTGGACGTGGGCGGTTTCAGGGTGACCTGTCGGCGGGCAACCTGAAGGCCGCTCGCCGACAGGCCCGGCGCTTCGCGCGGACGGGCATGAAATGCCCGGAGGGCGGGGAAAAATGAGTGAATCGAAAGAAAGACTCAGGTGATCTCTTCAATTGTTCCCGCCATTAGCTTTGGAAGAAGATCAGATCGGATGTCTTCCAACTTCCGCGCGTAGGCGTCTTTTCGGTCGAAGCGAAAGGTCCGGCCAGTAAATGAACTTTTGTTCGACGGCTCTTTGTTCCAATGTGCGAGAATATAGAAATTGTCCTTGAGGTAATAACCAACGACCTTACAGGTTCGGCGCGGGTTTTCCTCTTCGATCCGGTCAAGCTCGCCATGTCGAGTTTGTTGTGTGAGTTGCTTTGAGCTCGGCCACGGCACCTGCCAACGCCTGCCGGTTTGGTCGAGTACGCAAACCTTCGCAACCTTATCCAGATGCGCTACTCGCCTTTCCTCTATAGAGAATTCTTTCTTTTCTCCCTCTGACAGGCTTACGGGCCTCAGGCGACTTAAATCGTCTGCGTTCCGAAACTTGCCATCTCGCCAGAAACGACGACGAAACAAGCGGCTTTTCAGGTCAGGAGGGTTATAAGAATATTCGATAGCATCGAGTGTAACAGGCCTTCGACCAACGCATCTTACAACAATCTTGTACTTTGGTTGGGGGATGCCGTTGGAAACCTCAAAGTCAAAAATAGCCTCACAGTTTAACCGTGCTTGGTCGCGTTTCTGGTGACGAAATCTCAACCAGAGCCCAAGAATGCCCGTGATCGTGCCGATTGTTCCCGTTACTGCGCCCCAGATAGCGAGCATTTGAGTGCCTGTGAGTGCATTGAAGTCCATTCAGTCAACCACTTTGTTCACACTGTGCTTTCCAGCAGCACGATTTCGTCTTCGGTCAGGTCGAACAGGTCATAGACGATGCTGTCGATCTGGGTTTCAGCGTGGACAATTTCGGCGGTGAGGCGGGCGATTTCGGCGCGGTCGCGGTTGATCCAGTCTTCCCAGTCGGAGCGATCGGTCAGCGGGATGTCGGCTTTGAAAATTTTCTTCACCTCGGCGCGGAAGGCGGCGAAGTCCGGCAGGGTCCACCATTCCTTGAGCTTTGTGTTGAGCTTTGGTTCGCGTTCTGGCGGGCAGAGGTCGGGGATGCGGCGAACCAACGCCCTTTGAAGCTTTTGCCGTTGCTCAGCTAGGTCATGGCAAAGCTGAGACGCGGCTTCGAGGTCAGCGTTTTTCACGACAGCATCGAGCAATGGCAATTGCTCGACGAACTGAGTCTGAAAACGAGCATAGCCACCCTGCGCCTTTGGTGTCAGGGCTTTGACCACAAACCAAGCCAGCTTTGAATTTAGAAAGGCGACCACGCCTGGCCTGTCACATGGGAGAAAATAGCAGGTGTTTTCGCCGTAAGTGCCCGATGTGTCGAGATGACATCGGGCCTCTGAAGCGACGTCGCTCCACATGATCTTTGGCCCTTCGAAGTGAGGAACATAGGCTTCTTGGGCTTGCTGGAGTTCAAACCATGCTTGTTGGGTTGCCCGCTTTTCGAGCCTGTCCTTAAATGGCAGCAACCATTCGCGGATCGCAGGGAAGTGATCTATTTCGATCCGGTTTTTGGGGATATAGATCAACCAGTGACCATGTTGATCTGCCCTCCAACGTTGAAGGTTTTTTCCTTCTATAAGTGGCTTGATCAGTTCACCAGATCGCGGATCGCTCGCGCAGATGCGTTCTTTCGTTAGCGTATCAATAACGAACGCAGGCTTGAGCCCTGTCTTTACCCCCATCAATGGTGGACCAAAGACTTCCTTGAGAGTGGTGCGGCCTTTGACCAATTTGTCACGAAGCGCGCGAAGGGCTGGATTTTCAAGCTCCCATGAACCTGTGCCAAGCCCAGATTGTGGATATGGGCCGCTAGCAACTTCCCATGTTGCTTGGAAGTTGCTTTCAGGAATTGCTTCGACGTTCCAAAAACGAGTTTCATGACCCTTTGGCGGTGCAACATTTTTCAGAACCAATATCGCAGGGTAGGTGGTGACTCCCTCAAATATTTGCAGGTCTCCGAAATTGACAACGCTTTCAATCGTTGCCTCGCGCCCAAGATATTCGCGCAAAGGTCTGCCGGAACCCGTCTTGAAGAAGGTGTTTGAGGAAATGTAGCCCAAGCGTCCACCGGGTTTTAGAAGACGCAGGCCACGCTCGTAGAAATAGCAATAAAGATCAGCCCGGTCGGAGACGACCTGATAGCGAGTTTCCAGGTAAGGCTTCATTGCCTTGAGGTGTTCCATCCGCACATAGGGTGGGTTGCCCAAGACCACGTCGAAGCCGCCTTCGGCAAAGACACCGGGGAAGGCCGTTTCCCATGTGAAGGCGTGATCGAGATAGGCGAAGTTGCTGTCCTCGATCAGACTGTCACCGACGCGGATGCTGCCCGAGAGGCTGTCCAGAACCTTGCCGCGTCGAGCGGTTTTGATCCAGAGCGACAGCTTGGTGATCTCAATGCTTTCCTCGTTCACGTCCACGCCGAAGAGGTTGTCGGTCAAAATCTCGCTGTCCGGGACATAGTCGAGCAGATCGCCAAAATGTTCGGCCTTGGGCAGCAGGTCTTTGATCTTATCGTTCACGCGGGTCAGTTCGGCCTTCATGAAGTCGAAGGCCATGATCAGGAACACACCGGAGCCACAGGCGGGATCGACAATGCGTAAGGATTTCAGGCGATCCCGATAGGCTTGCCAGGCGTCCAGCTCGGCTGACTTTTTGCGCCAAGGGATGTTCTCGTAATCGGCGACATCAGCGCCTTTCTTGGCGTGGTCGCGCAAGGTGTTTTCGAAGATTTCCAGCAGATGCGTGCCCAGGGTTTCGGCCACGATGAAGCGCGCGATATAATCAGGAGTATAGACCACCCCGTCACGCTTGCGCCGTCCGCTTGTACCGGTGGCTTTCTCGGGCTCCACCTCGACACCGCGCGCGATATCTTGCAGGCGCTCCACGTCCGCTATGGATTGTTCAAAGATGTGGCCAAGGACCGTGACCGATACTTCGGAGGCGAAATCATATCCGCCCAGGGTTTTGAACCCCTCGCAGATGTCATCGGGTATGGTCAGTCCGTTGATCACCGCATCTTCGCGGAACAGACCCCCGTTGTAACGCGGGATTTTCAGCTCGTTGTCGCCTTCATCGATGGCGCGAAACAGGCCCTTGAAATTGTCCCAGACGGGGCGAGGGTTGTATGGGTCACGCGCAATGAAAGCGTTTTCCAACGTGTTGCCTGGCAGCAGGCCGGTGTCCTCGGCAAAGGCGATGAACAGCACCCGATCGAGGATCTTCTGCGCGAGGGCGATCGCATCGAGGGGGGCGATCGCGGTATCGGCGTTTTGGACGGCGCTCAGGAGTTTGAGGCGTAGGTCCTTGTAGTCCAGATACAGGCTGTCGGTAATGTCTTTGTCTTCGCGGCGGCTTTCTTTCAGAAGATCAGCCGTGCGTCCCGACAGCAGGTTTTCAGCTGACAGGAGCAGCATGAAGCGCGCATATTCTTTTGGATCCGTCAGCTGATCAAGACGGAATTCCTCATAGGCTGACGTGCCTTCCCCAAAACCGTAGAACCGTAGCTCGATCATGTTCGAGACTAGAACCCATTTCACACCACGCGCGTTCATGGCGTATTCCCACGCCTGTTGAACGGGGCTCTTGTTCCGGCCTGGCATTATCGCATCAAGGTCGCGGGTATCCGCGCCTTTCAGCTCAAACGGCGCGACGATGTCCGGCGTCTTGCCGCCAAAGCGGCCAAGCGCCAGATCGACGCTGCCGCGCAAGATATTCTGTTCAGTTGAGACGTTATAATCTGCCCCGCCAGCTGGGCCGTAGTAGCCGAGAACACCTTCAACAATCTTGGAGGCAAACTGCCCATGCAGGGCTGTTTCCTTCAAGCGTTCAATCCGGCCCGAGCTGATCAATTCAGCCCATGCTTCCAGCGCAGATAGATGATCTGACGGGATCGGATCGGCTTTGATGTGGCGCTTCAGGGTCTTACGGTTGAACAAATTCATGAATTAATGCTCTTTCTTGATGCCGTCCCATGGCAGCGAAACATAGAGATCGCGCATGAGCGAAAAGCGCTCTTCAAAGGGCGGCAAATCACCAATTTCGAGGGCGAGCGTTTCCCAATCGGCCTGGGCACGCTGTTTGATTTCGGGATTATCCATGGATTCTGGCTTCGCCTCGATGCTACGGCTGCGGCATTTCTCAATCAGTGTTGCCAGAATTCCCGCTTTATCGGCACTGCTAAAATCATGGTCATCTATCAAATAGGCGATGTCATATACATCCTGGCGGCGATTGCGCTTTCTGATCGGCTGTTGCAGCAGAGCGCGCATCTTTTCAGCGATGAGCTCGTGCATGGTGAACGCGCGAACGGCGACCCCCGCACCGATGAGATTTAGTTCTTGGTAGGAATAGACCTGGTCTCTGAAGCTGATTTCCAAATCGAGGACTCTTGGTGCGATACCACTCACCAATTTTTGCTCTTCCTTGGTGCCGCGTTTCGCAGAGCCAATCCGAACCAGCAAAGCTGGGAAATTATGGTCTTCAAAGTTAAGTGGTTTGGGGAGCTTTTTAATAGTTTGGACGCGGCAGATTAAGTCTAAATACCCAAGTTGGATAGCCACACGGGCAAATAATGGATCCAGCTCCGCTGCAATGTTTTCAGCTAACCCGTGCGGTTCCATTGTCGATGAAAAGTCAATGTCACCTGTCTGCCGGATACTGTTAAATGCGAGAGCCATCGCGGCACCACCCTTGAGGATCAACGTGTCCTTCAAGCTGGGAGCCAAGCCTATTGCTGCAAGTACGATCTCAGCGACCTGTCTGTCCCGATGTTGTGTTGGGTCTGTGCGTGCCGCATCAACCCATGCTCTGACATCGACATCAACAATACCGTAATCGATGGCCTCAACAGGTTCAGACATTTATGGAAATCATCCACTTCTCAGAAAATACAGGCGCATACTCTGCATCGGGGTCGAGTTTGCGCGATCCTCCCCTTTGGGCATACTGCTCCCAGTTGTGGATGGTGGGGTGATCTATGTCCATGACTTCCGTAAGAATGTAGCCAGCGCGAACTTTGGCGATTTTGCTATCAAGCTGATCCACTGCCTTGATAATCTCTTCTACCCACAGCTCTGCCTCTTTTTCCCAGACATCTAGGACATGGCGTGTGCCGCCGCATAAGCCCGGTTCGGTCAACATATCCGTAAAGGTTTGTCCGATGGAGGTAATGCGAGTTTGCTCGTCGCTGACTGGGGAAGGCGTCCGAGGCTGGCTTGAGACATGAACGATTACTGGTCGGCGGCGGATTGTATCCTTAAATCCTGGGCGGTTTAAAACTGGTTTATCGATATCTTCGACATTCGGTAAATCTTCACGCACTTTCGCATCCCGAAGAGTGTTCCAAAGGCTACGTTTTGGGGTGGTCATATGGAGCGCTTGGGGGGTGCGATCTGTGAGACCATATTTCTGCATGGCAGACATGTGAGATACGTAAGAAAATGGATCAGCAATGCACGCTACTTCTTCAGCAGTACCGGCCCGTGTTGCTTGGGTTACGCGCCACACATTGGAGCGAAAATCGGAGTCTGCTGTGAGAACACGTTTGGTTTCGAGGCGTTTTATAGCGTTCTTTGCGCGTGTTTGGTCCCACCCTTGCGGCATTCGTTTGAGGTGCTCTTCTCCCCAGACTTTTGCGATAAACAGCCCATGTCCCAATATGAAAAAATCATAATACGTGATAATGGGTTGATCACGGTGCAGGAGCGCTTTTTCTAAGCCATCGGTAAAGTTCATGCGAGTGGGGTATCCATATGTCCTTAGGACATATGGATACCCCACTCAGAGGTGTCAAGAGGGAATATGAGAAATCCCGACATGCTAGTTGACCTCTGCCATCCCTTACCCTATGTCCTAAGGACATAGGGTAAGGGATGGCGTAGCTACTTTCCAGCGCTCCAATTTATCGATTGAACATAGAGAGTTGTTGGGGCTCAACCCAACACCCACGCCGCCTCTAAGCAGTTTCCAGCCCAATCAACGCCCCGACCGTCTGATCCTCGCCAATGCACAGAATCCTTTCTGTGTGGCAATTCTTCGTTTGTGTTACACGGTAGGCTTCGCAAAGGGTTCATCTCTCCATTCGGGTCTAGCGCAGCTGCAGCGAAGCGCCGCAGTGTCACCAAGGCCGACATTCGATGATGTGTTACATACCAAACAAACTCGATGCTCCGCGCTCATATTAGCACTTGAGCACCCCATCTAAGATCGATGCCATTTCACATAATCTGACTAATATGTAGCGAACAACTAAAAGTTGTACATTGCACGCTAATCTTCTTTGAGGGAACGTTCCAAAGTGCTAGTTCTACCGAAATATTACGAGGTATTATATGCGCTTACACAGCATTTCTGTCAGGAATTTTCGTCGCCTAAAGGATGTATCAATTGATTTTGGGGATCGGGAAACCGTCTTCGTCGGTCCGAACAACAGCGGAAAGACATCAGCGACTGCGGTGATGCGGAGTTTTCTTGGAAACCGCGATTTCAAAATACACGACTTCTCCGTGTATTGTGTCTCTGGAATTGACGCTTTCGATCCAGAGCAGGATATCAATCTCCCTAGTATCGAACTTGATCTCTGGTTTCATGTTGATCCTGAATCCATAGCATTCGGACGCGTATTCGCGCTTGCGACAGACCTTTCAGCCGATTTTACTGAAATTGGCGTGCGCTGCTCATTTTCGGTAGATGACCCCGCCGATCTGTGGAGGCAGTTTGACAGCGTTTTTCCCAGAATGGACGATGGCAACCGTAAGCGGGCATTGAGCCATTTTCTTGAGCTTGAGGGGAACCTCAAGAAGCATTTTAGCGTAAAAATTTCCTCACTGGAGCGCGACGGCGCGAATGTTTCTGCAACCCCTGTTGAGCCCAAAGAAGGAAAAAAGATACTCAGTTCATTGCTACGAGTGGATTTCGTTGACGCGCAGAGAAACATCGATGACGAAAACGCCACAAGAAGCAATAAGCTGTCCGAGGCATTTGCAACTTACTATAGGCGAAATCTTGAACAAGCGGACTTGGCCGAAGAAGCGATCGCCGTGATTGAGGCAAACAACGAAAGGCTTACACTGCATTATGGTGAGCGCTTCGAGCCCTTGATGACGATGATTGGCGGTCTTGGGTTACCATCCGATAATGATCGCGCGATGAAAGTTGTCTCGACGCTCAGCTCGGAATCAGCGCTACGGGGAAGCACCGAGCTTTTCTATGTCGATGCAGGTACAAGCCATGAGCTTCCCGAAGCCTATAATGGGCTAGGTTTTAAGAACCTCGTGTTTATGGCCATTCAAATCGATCATTTTTACCGGCAATGGTTGGCAACGGAAGACAATCGCCCCCTGTGTCAAATGATCTTTGTCGAGGAGCCTGAGGTTCATTTGCATGCACAGGTCCAGCAGACCTTCATTCGCCAGATGTGGGAAGTTTTGACAGCAGGCGCTCCAGACGGAGAGTCCAAACCCCAACTGACGATTACAACACATTCATCCCATATTCTTGATACCGTCGATTTTTCCAAGATCAGATACTTCCGACGTAAACCGATCGACAATGGCGATGAAGCTCAAACCTTTCACGGAACTACGGTGCATAGTCTGGGACAGTTCCAACCCGATCCAATTGACATCGATGGGCAGGTCGTGAGTCCTTTGGAGGCCCTATCATTTCTAAAGAAATATCTGAGGCTCACCCACTGTGACCTGTTCTTTGCCGACGCGGCTGTTCTCGTCGAAGGTTCTGTTGAAAAATTGCTACTGCCAAGGATGATCGACTTGGCAGCGATCTCCCTCAACACAAAATATTTGACCGTTCTAGAGGTCGGCGGCGCATACGGAATGCGGTTCGCCGGATTGTTGGATTTTTTGGAAATCCCTTATCTAGTCATCACAGATATCGACTCTGTTGACCCGCAAAACAGCAGAAAGAATTGCATTGCGACGGCGAACGGCGCTGTGTCCTCGAATGCGACGCTTGGATATTTCTTCGGTGAGTCTGGAGTAAGTGAGCTTTCCGGCAAAGGCTTTGACGATTGCCAGCAAGCCAATGGTACGCGCTTCATAGCCTATCAGAAACCCGTGACCATCAACCGGAATGGGGTAGACCATGTTTTTCATGGACGGACGCTAGAAGAAGCGTTTGTTTACGAAAATCTAGTCCACTTTGCTCCGCCTGGACTAAGCATAGGTATTGAACTTCCTGCTTCCTCCGAGGACTTGCATAAGGCCGTTTGGGAAAGAGTGAAAAGTTCCACATTCAAGAAAACAGAATTTGCAATGGACGTGCTGGCCTATGAGCCGCCAGTCCCGCCGGAGGGGGGAGAAGCTGTCCCGAATGGTGACGAGATTGCTTCATGGATTGTTCCTCACTACATTGCTGAGGGTTTGCGCTGGCTTGAGGAATGTATCTCTCAAAATCAAGGCGACGAAAAATGACGAAGGTTCTCAAACCAACAGAAGCAGACAGGAAGATTGCTGAGTGTATTGAGAATGGTCAGTCTTTTTCTGTTGTGGCCGGTGCCGGTTCTGGAAAAACGACGTCCCTTGTCCAAGCCCTTAAACACATCAAGGCGAAGCGGGCCAAAGAGATGCGCAAGAACGGGCAGCGTATCGTTTGCATCACCTATACCAACCGCGCAGTTGATGTGATTTCCAAGCGACTTGGCTTTGATGAACTGTTTCACGTCTCGACGTTGCACGGTTTCCTATGGGGCGAGATAGTTCGCTTTCAGGATGCCATTCGAGAGGCATTGCGCGAGTTCGTGATACCTCAGCACATGCACAAAGCCAGAAGCGATGATAATGGCGGTCAATCCCAAACGGCAAAAAAGGCCCGCAAAAAATTAGCGCGGTTGGAGCAAGAGCTTGAAGCTCTTGGTGAGAACCCACAAGTAAAATATGAAGAGACGGTTATCAGTGATTATTCGAAGTGTATATTGAACCATGACGATATCATCGACGTGGCTGCTTATCTTATTTCGAATAAGCCGGTGCTGCAAAAAGGACTTGGGCTTAAGTACCCATATATTTTTGTAGACGAGGCGCAAGATACGTTTCCGCAGGTTGTCGATGCATTAAATGCCGTGTGCGCCAAAGATGGGCTTCCAATCGTAGGATACTTTGGCGATCCGATGCAGCAAATCTACGATAAACGTGCCGGAAATTTTTCAGGTCCACGGGGTTCCGTTGAGATATCGAAGGAAGAGAATTTTCGTTGTTCCACTTCTGTCATTGATCTTCTTAACAAGTTTAGAGTTGATCTGACGCAGGTGCCGGGTGATGAGAATGCAAACATTAACGGCAGTGTTTTATTGACAGTCGCACAGGCTCCAGACCCGGCAGGGCCGAGGAAGACCTATACGAGCGAGCAGTTGGACGAAGTTACGACAAAGTTTTCCGAGGCGCTGGATGCTTGGGATTGGACAAAAATCACCCCTGTCAAACAACTTTTTCTTGCGCGGAGAATGATCGCTCGCCGCTTGCAATTCTCAACATTGCATGACCTTTTCACTGGTGGTTTTTCTTCATCGCGCTCACAATCAGATTATGAGAGTGGCACTCACTATCTACTTAAGCCGTTTGTGGATGGGCTATTTGATCTCGTTCAAGCCTCTCGAAGCGATAATGTAAAAAAGACAATCGAGACGCTCCGAAGGGTTAGCCCGGCTTTTGATGATGATGGGCAGAACAAGACTAAATCTCTCAAAGAGATGTTGGACCGAGCTTCGCAGCACGGAAGTGACCTTGGAGAACTCTGGAAAAACGGGTCATTAAGGGATATCCTTGAGTACTGCCGAACTCATGAACTTTACCCGATATCGGAGCGACTTACCTACCAGTTGGACCGCGATAAGCGGGAAAAGTATGACGCTGATAATGAGGAACACCAGCGAGATAAGGGTGATTGGCTAGCAGATGAATTCTTCATGCTCGCTGCTGCCGAGCTGGAGAATTATATCGATTTCCTTGATGAAAACTCGCCTTTTAGCACCCAACATGGCTCGAAGGGTGAAGAGTACGAAAATGTGTTGGTTATGATCGACGACATCGAAGCAGCATGGAATGCCTACAGCTTTTCCAAAGTTTTGACTCCCGGCGTCGCTGGTGATCCGACAGATAGGCAATTGGATTTCACACGAAAATTGGCCTATGTCTGCTTCTCAAGGGCGGAGATCAATTTAAGAATTTTACTGTTTTCAAAGGACGCACGGGCCGCCGGTAAAGAGTTGATTGACCAAGGACTCTTTGATGAAAGCCAAGTTTCTTATCTCTAGATTACGTCTGATATGTATCGACAGCCGTCGGGTATCGGGCCGCTATTTTGGCAGGTGTCGCTCTACATCCATGCTTCGGTGCAGGATCCGCACAACGACAATCGATGCGTCATTTGCGCGACGGAAATAGACCATATGCATTCCCACTATCGCTTTGTAGTAACCATCGCGGACTGTGACAGGGCGGCTCACATGCGTTCCCTGGGAAAGAGCGGCGCAAGCATCCCTAATATCACCCACATAGCTTGCAGCTTGTCGGACTCCCCATCGCTCTACCGTGTAATCCCAGATGTCGTTAACGTCAGATTCAGCCGCCGGAGATAAAACATATCCCGTCAATGCGCCTGAGCTTCCGCTGTTTTTCGTGCAATGAAGGCGTCAAAGTCGAATGGCTTGGGCTCACCAGATTGCTCACCAGCGATCAGCGCATCCTGCAACGCTTTTACCTTCGCTTCATGCTCTTCAAGAAGGCGCAAACCTGCGCGGACAACATCGCTTGCTGATCCATAGCGCCCTTCCCCGACCTGTGCGTCGATGAAATTGGCAAAGTGGTCTCCTAATGAGACAGACGTATTGCGGGGCATGATGCATCTCCTTTTAGGGCAATATACCAATATTTGGTATCTTTGCTAGTATTTACAACATTGCCAGCTGTTGGGGCTCCACCCAATAACCGCGAAGGCGTTTGGCCGCTTCCAATGTGACCAAAGCCGCGACGGCTTGGCCTTCATCCGAGAACCAATCCATCCGGACCTGACCTCCCTGCCCTATGCGACCCCATTCCCGGTAGAGCGTCCATTCACCAAACAGGTTTGGCATGACGGACATCCGGTAAAATCGGGCGACATTATTGGCAGGTTGGCGTTTTTCGAGATAGGTCTGCATGGCTCAAAGATGATACTTGCGCGCGATTTCGAGGGCTTCGGCCTGTTCGGTGCCAATGTATTCTTTGGTGCTTTCAATACTGGCATGGCCGAGCAAGAGCTGGGCCGCACGAAGGTTGCCGGTCTGCTGATAGATGTGAGTTGGGAAGGTCCGGCGCAGCGAATGCAACCCATAGAGACTGGGATCGAGGCGGGCCTTTTCAAGCCAGGATTTGAACAACCGCCAGAGCTGGCTTTCGCTGAGATGGGTGTGGGACCACCTTGCCCCCTGCCCCGTGAACAACCATGCATGCATCTGCTTTTCAGAGGCGGCGAGATAGGTACGCAGGCTGTCGCGCGTCCCTGACGACAGCCGCGCTTGAACTGGGCGCGCATTGCGGCTTTCAGTTTTTTTCTGGCGGATCTCGACGATCTCGCGGACCCCTGCCGGGGTTGCCACGTCCGAGACCCGCAGCCGCACGAGATCCGAGCCTCTGAAGCTCGTATCAAGTGCAATGTTGAACAACGCCAGATCCCGCAGCGCGCGATCCTGGCCTAGGATCATCCGGATCAGCGCAACTTGGTCGGGCGTCAGCGGTGGCTTTTTACCCACGACACGGCCTTTGTTCCAGGTGGTCTCAGGTGCTGTCGACATCTACAAATCCTTGCAAGCTTATTGGATAATTCTACCCATAAACCGTGCATGATGAAAGTCGCATGTTGTGCGATGTGGCGCTTTACTCAAGTTTTGTTGGATTTTGGTCGGTGAGTTGATGCGAGCTTTTAACAGAAAGCTCGCATGGTGGATAATTAGAGTGGCTTGGAACCACTTAGTAATCGTCAGCGACGAGCGGCCGCATTATGATCATTGATCTGTACCTTTGTTGGAATAGTCTTTGCGCACAACTTGGCTCGCATCGAGATAGATTTTCTTCTTCTCGTCCCTTGGGTTTTGACAGATCAGAGAGTCACCGCGAACACTATCAATGAACAGGATTGTTTCAGAAGGATCGCCTTTTCTGACAACGGCATCGTTAGGTTTGAAATCGTGGCTCATGTATCTGCACCTTTGTTGGAATTTTCATTTGCCTCACTCGCAGGGAAACGCGTCCATCATAGATTGGTGAATGACAGTTACCGCTGGCTGATGCCAGATCTGTGGGTTGCTTCTCATAAACTGCAAGGCAACCTCGTAAAGCTGCCCTCCGGTCGCACTGTCAGGTATACACGCGTTAACAAGAATTTTGCCTTGTTCCCGCATAGCACGCCCCTCAGTGAAGCCTAACTCAAACGCAGCGACATCTCCTGCCCATTTCAGACCATCAATTGTTCCGTTAATGTATCCGCCACATAGCGACTGAGCAGCTGGGTCCGAACTATTACAGCCATCAATCAATAGATTAACAGTTACACCTTGAGATTGCGCAGAAGTAGCCAATGCTTGGGAGGCTATGAGAATGATAGTTAGGCATTTTTTCACTATTCTGCACCTTTGTTGGAATTCGTTTCTGAAATCTCATACCCGTTTCTGTTGTGCAAGCTTCTATCAAAAAGCTCGCATGTCAGTAGTGAATTGGACAGGCGAGTAGGCTCTGATCTCAGCCTACGCGTCGCCGACAGCCTCCACTTCGGCGATACGGGAAAGCAACAGACGGAAGACGTCGTCAGTGTAGCGATGCCCTTTAAAAAAATTGGCGAACTGACAGACGAGCTGGATATTTCCACGAACGTATCCAAGGCTTGAATCGATCCTGTCAGCAGAGACCAGAAAGTGCCGATCAAAGGGCGTCTCTGCCTCACCATCGTAAAGCATGCGGCAACCCGTTAGGCGACACGTGCGACCAAATCCCATCAACATGTCGAGATGCGCATCAAGCTCCGCATCGCTCATATCCGTCTTCTTCTCTTTGACTTTTTTGAGGGTCATCTGGCCGTTGGCGTTCCTGATCGTATCCTTGATCGTATAGGCCATGCGCCTGAGAGCCTTCTCTGCTGCATCAGTTACAGTTGAGGCAGATGCGTTTCCCACAACCTTCCCATCCGCGCCAGGTCGCGTCCAGCTCCCGAGCACCCAGGCGAAGCTGTGCGCGTCGATCAGTCTTACCTCCGATCCCGTGCGCACCGCGAGATCACTCTTGAGCGCATGCAGCTCTGAAATCAGGTCCTGATAGTTAGCCCACGAGGCCTGTCCCTTCAGTTTCAGATCCGACCCGGTCTCGGCCAATCCACGCTGGATGCCTCCCGGCGTCACCGGCACAAAGCGATCGATGTCCTTAATGAAAAAAAGATATCCGAGCAGGGGATAGTTTTTGCCCAGTATGTCGACAAGGCCGTCAAAGACATCGCCTTCAAATGCTGCATCTAGATAAAGATCGCGCAGGTAGCGCTCCATCCTTACACATGATGGTCCTCCCTCCTGTTCAATACGGACAAGATCTCGATGCGCAAACGCTGGCGGCCACCAAGTCAGCACGTTGTTTTCAGGGATGGCAATCGCACCGATGACACGCTTGAGAATGCTCCCTTCGCCAGGCTTGAATGCAGGCCAGTCATTCAAAGCGAGCTTGCTTCGTGCCAAGGCATACACGCGAAACTTGTAGCCCTCCTGGCCAACGATGACACCAGATCGAAAGTCTCTGAAATCGCGCCCCATGGGCTCATGTGCCTTCAGGATATTGCAAAAAAGCGCAAATCCTTGATCAAAATCAGGCACTACCATTTCTTTCTGCACGATCTGTATCCCGGTACCACAAATATGGACATTATGATGCGAGACGGGATGTGCAGGCAACTGTCCGTTGCTTCATAATTCGGGGTTGCGGCCCATCCGTCGTTGTTCAATGACATCGTGCAGTACAATCCTTAGAAAACGGTCGCCTCTTATCATTCATGCGAGCTAATAGAATAAAGCTCGCATGGTTATGGGCGATGATTGCGCGATTCGCGGATGCCGTTCGACATAATCGGCTTAGAGCCGACACTCAATTTAGGTTTCGGTTGCCAACTAGTTGGCAACCGAAACCGCAAACTTGTCCAATGTCCAGATTTCAAAGTCGACCCCGAGGAGGGCCTTGGCCTCCGCGCAAAGAACAGGGTGAGCCTCTCCTTCGCGGCACCAGTCGATTTTTCCATCGTTGGTAACAAGTATTAATTTTGAAGGGGTTGCTCCAGCCTTGATCATCGTTAGCAAGCCAAAGAGTACATCTACCCAAACATAGAAATCCCCGTCGCCGATATCACGGAAGCCCGGTGGGGTCTTAACCCTCTTTCGGTGCTCGGCAATCTGATGAAACGCCATACGCGGTGCATAAGGAACGGTTGCTTTTTCAGCCAATGTTTCGAGAAAGATAATAGTCTTATGAACAGTGTCGGGATGAAATAATTCGCTATTATCGTTTTTGAATGCATCAAGGCCAGCGCTGATCTTCTCGAACGCTTCGCCCTGAGTTTGGTCATATCTTGCAACTTCAATCTTAAAGGCATCAAATTTTTTCTGCATTCCTTTGGACACGGTATCCACAGCAGCAAGCTGGTTGTTCCAGTACTCTTGGATGACTTGACCGGGCAATATTATGGGACCGGTATGCTGTATGGATAGGTAGTCAACAATGTCGGAGCTTTTCTGATGTTGAGGTATTCTAAGTACGGCGTTCGCATCGATTGCAATTGCCGTATCCGCAAGATTGGTTGCATCGGGAGATGCTTTAAGAGCAGAGATCAGTGCTTCAAGCGCTGGAATTTCGATTTGGCGGTCAAAAACCGTTATCATTCTCCCAATAATTTCATCAGCGTTTTGGGAAGCACCGCTAGTCATACCAGATTTCGCCAGCAGCTTCTGCCAAGTCTTCACCAACTGATTTAACAGCTTCGACATCCCATATGTTATATCCATTCAGAGCATCTACCCATTCACCGCCTGCAGCCGTAGGCAACAACACCTCCTTAAAACCCACCCAAGTCAAAGCCCCTTCAGGCCGCCTGCTTTCAGTGGACAAGAAGCTGTTACCAATTCTTGGCACCCAAATTGAGCGTTCATCATCATCAAAGCCAACCCAATCAGTCACAGTTCGCGGAAGAATAAAATGTAAAGTCTCATATTCGCTTGGAACAATCGTCTCTCCAATTATCGAACTTCTTAAGAATGTAAGGGTGCCTTTATTGAAGGAGCGCTTCTCGAGCTTATTTACGAACTCTTCTTTGCTGGGGTTCAGATCGGCAAATTCTGCCTCCAAGAATGTCCAAGTCTTTTCGTCCGCAACTCTTCTCGCTGCGTCGGAAAACCGTCTTTCAATATTACCGGTACCAAGAGTACCGACGACCATACGTCGAACGACAAGTTTTAATACGTACTCAAGCCCTTCTCGTGGATCAACCAAATCGCTAATCGCCATCATAAGAGGTCGTACGGTGATCACATTTAGCTGGTTAAGCGCGAGAAACACTCGCAATGCAAAGTCGTCTGCGGGTCCAGAAAGCGTTGGATCAACCATTTGAGAATACAACGGGAAACGAGCCTCCAAAAGGTCCAGCAAGCCGTAGGCGTTAGGTGGCTCCTTAGATGCAGACTTGGTTCTGCCAGCAAGGAATGCAAATAAGTCGCGGGGCAAAACATGGCCGCTATCTACAGTCACTGCGTGCCTTATATATTGGACGAAGCTTGTCGAACTAGAAGCTGGGAAAGCGCTGGAAAGGGTTTGCCAACGACCATAGATTTCCAGTTTTTTGTCTTCTTTAGTTTGGCTCAGTATGTAGTTTTTGAGCAGATCTGCAGTCGTAAGGTCTCTCCCCCTAGTGTTGATAACCTCAAACAAGCTATAAACCGTGGCCGGATCAGGGTGAGCAAAAACAGCAAAATAGAGCTTGTGAGTTATGAACTCCGTCCACTTTCCAAGCCTCTTGAAAGGGTCAGCAGCCAAATCTACAGCTAGTGCTCTTGAAATCAAATCGTAGGAAGCGCGCATCTGCGCTGAAACTCCTTCCCCATCCTTCGCCTTCTTGGCCTTAGAGCCGTTGTCGAGGATGTCTTGAAGCGTCTCGTTATCCTTCGGGTCCGTTAACACAACTCGAGGATCCGTCTGATCAGTTGAATAATTTATTGAACGCAAGAAATCTGCCTTGAGGCGATCTGCGAGAGCATCTCTACCACGTTTCTGCGCTTCGTGGTACAATGCAGCCGCCAACAGACTTAGGGTCACAATCCGCTGCTGCCCATCCACTATCTGCCTACGAGTTTTCTCTTCTGTTATTATCACGAGCCCCAAGAAATAGCTGTCTTGATCAAGAGCGCCCTGAATATCTCCAAAGAACTCTCTTACCTCATCGCTGGTCCATGAGTACTCTCGCTGGAACGGCGGCACTTCAAAAACTGAACTCGAGAAGAGCGAACCAGCCGTACTGGCATTTGCGTCTAATCCTGTTTTCAAGATGTTCCCCATTTCTGAAACTGTCTATGCGACGCTTTCGAGTCACATTTCCTATAGCGGTTGAAGCATACAATCAGGCCGATTTAAATGACCTACCCGCAAGCCCATAGCCGAAATCTCTATCCGCTGGTGTAATTCCGGCTCCACTTTCAAGAAGCTTCGCATGAAGCCAACCTTGCTGGCCACATGATCGAGGCACATCAAGTTTAACGAACCTGCGTCCGGAGAATGCGCGTCCGCTTTGGCCTATCGATCGCAGAAGTTCGCGTTGGCAGCGAAGGTTTGGTTTCCGCCCTTGGTGCCGAATGCTGCATCTGCGATGCTTGGCTGGTAACATTTTAATGCAGGCTTGTGACCAAAAGCTTGCGCTGGAACGTGAACTTAGCGTCAATGTGAGTCTTCGTTTTGCGCAACCTCTTTACTTGTACGTAATTTTGTACATATAGATAGCGGTAAAGGAGAGCCATCATGGATGTTATGACCTACTCAGACGCCCGCGCTCAACTGAAGGGAGTCATGGATCGCGCGATCCACGACAAGCAAGAAGTCATCGTGACCCGCAAGAAAGGCGAGTCCGTAGTTGTCGTATCCTTGGAAACCTGGAACGCCATCAATGAGACGTTGCACCTCTTGTCTACACCGAACAACGCATCCCGCCTGCGCGCCTCCATTGCGCAACTCGATGCTGGAACTGGCGAAGAGCATGAGCTGACCGAGTGAATCTGGTTTTTTCCGATCAGGCTTGGGAAGACTATCAGTATTGGCTCAACACGAACGACAAGGTGCGTGACCGGATCAACGAGCTGATAAAGCAATGCAAACGGACACCCTTCAAAGGAACAGGCAAGCCGGAACCTTTGAAGGGCGATTTGGCCGGCTGGTGGTCACGGCGAATTTCTCATGAAGATAGCATGGTCTATCGCGTACGTGGAGTAGGTGACGGTCAGACTTTGGAAATTGCTCAACTACGTTTTCACTATTGAAAAACACGCATTTTTAGCGGATATCCGCAGACTTCTCATAGAATTCCCATAACTGCTCTATCAGTTGGCCTTGCGTAATTCCTTGTTTTTCGGCTTCGGCGGCTATTGCCTCCCCTACCCTAGGAAAAACTTTAGGATGCAGTTGGTGCGTTCTCGGGCTGGGCTTACGTCCAGGTTTCTTACGAGGCGTACGATCAACAAAACCGCGAGCTTCACCAACTTCATCAACCTTACGCACCTCAGCCGCGCCAGTATCTTTAGGCCGCGCAGTGAGGCCTGCTAGTCTATTTGAGCCGCTCATACACTGCCTCCGTAAATGCCGTGGCGTTCAACAAGGCCTTGTCCACTTTGCCGCCCGTCACAATCTCAGGGTTGTTCAACATCGATGTAAGGTCACCGCCATAGGCAAAGAGTTCCGAGAACGCCGCGCGGGCTACGAGGGACGGTTCGATCATGTCGATCCCTGCCCCACGCAATTGGTTTTCGAGTTCTTTCTGTACCCGGCTTTTCACCGCAGCGCTTGTCTTTGTCAGAACGACCGCGTGTTTGATCGTTCGGCTAAGGGCTTCTTCCTCTTCTTTGACAAGCGCTAGTGCCTCCGATCCAATCTCGGCATCTAACGCGGTAGGCTGCATCGGCACGATGACTAGATCAGCCTGCGAAATGGCACGGCTCACCAATTGTGAAGCTACGCCTTCAAGATCTACGATCACGATCTTACCGTCCCCGTCCGCATTTTTGATTGTGGCCACAATCTCTGAACGCCCAATATCGCTGTGAAGAGTGACGCCCTTAGGCAGTCCGTGGGATGCCCAACGTGTAAGAGACTTGTTCGGATCACAATCCAAGGCAGTCACATCAGCGCCCATCCGAGCGAACTCTGATGCCAACAGAACTGCACAAGTAGACTTTCCAACTCCGCCCTTGGGGCTCGCCATTACGATGACCGGCATTCAACTAACCTGCTTTATTTCTCTTACCGGAAACGTATCTATAACCGGATTTAAATTCAATACCTGTTATTTTTCTCATACCGGTATTATTGATATTACCGGATTTAAACCTTGTACCGGTTTTATTTCCATAACCGGTATTAAATCCTGTCATGGGCGACCCCTTTTCTCAAACCAACTCTCACAAAACTTGATGTAGTGCTTAGTTGGATGTTTCGGCTCGATCTCTTCTTTGCCGCACCAACGACGCCACTCATGCTCCAGATGCCGGGTATCCCAGCCAGGAGCAGCTTCACGCGCAGCATCATACGCATCGGGTTCAAGCCGCCCCTCGAATACGTCCTCTTGTGGGGTAGGGACCGAGCCACGAGAATAAAATACAGCCTGAGAACCCTCAAGACGAAGGCTGTAGTCTGGGATGTGGTCGTGAGCGACATCCTCCGCAACGATCTTAGAAATAAGGCGTTTAAACTCTTTGTCAGTTGAATAGGAGCCGCACTTATCCTTGAGCTTAGTCAAGCCGATTGCCCAACGTTGCTTATATCCACAATGCTTACGTGCAATCTCATAAAGACGGCGTTCCAACGGCTTTCGAAGCCGGAAGTAGTTCCGGCTGAGTGTAAGAACTTCACGCGCGTTGATGGCATTGAACACCCAGTCCGACAGCTTAACTTCGATTTCCTGCATCCGGCCATCGCGGGTTTCCCTAACGATACGGTAGCGGTCAATAAGGCCAAAACCGTCTAGCACCTCCGTGTCTGCCGTAGTGATGTTCGTGGCAATACGTGTTCCAGAAAGGCGCTCAAATGCGGCTCTGAGCTGCTCATAGCCGCGACCATCAGTGCCTCTGTTCGTTGAGGTAAGTAGGTCAAACGCCTTGAAGCGGATGGTTTGATTGACCTCTCTACCATCGTTCAAAGCGGCAATGACTTGAGAAATACAGAAGATCAGGATGTCACGGTCGTAGACCGTTGCCAGTCCTTTGACTGAGGGAACAACTTCAACAAAAACGTCACCATTCTCATACCGGCGGATATTCTTGTCCGGCTTTGTCGAGATCGAGAATACAGGATGCTCCATCGATGCCATATCGCCCTTGGGCGCAGCATCAAAGATATCGCAGACGAAAAAATCGCCTTGCTGCATCCGGTCCGGCAGAAGAGGGGACCGTGCTTTCGTGTTATTACCCACCATACACCCTAAATTCGTGTTATTGCACACCGAGTCAAGTTCTTTCGTGCTACCACACACCAGCAGGCCAAAACGTGCTATTACACACCAATCTTCGTGTTATCACACACCTTCAAACGTGTTATCACACACCAAGCAATTGCCTAAGGCGTTGTTTATAAAATGCAAAAACGCATCAAAAATTAGCGTAACACATATATTAACACATATTTAACACAAGAAGCTGACAGGACATCTAATCATATTTCAGTTGAGCGGGTTATCGTCATACAGCCCACGATAGGCTTTATTCTTAAAATACAGGTTCTGCTTCGCCTTGAGCGGGCTCCGGTTTCCTACCAGCAGCAAGAGATCATCGGCTTTCATGCCCATGATCTGCTCCGCAGTCATTAGCTTCTGACTCTGCTCAGAGTAAGAAAAATCTCGACCCTCGTTCGCTGACTTACCTTCACTAATTTGCTGAGAATAGACAGTGCTTTCCCCGAGATGGCGCGCTGCCCATTCAGCAGTTTCGATGTCATTCAGGTTGAAGACGCGCTTGGTGATGCAGGAACCGAAGATCGAGCGGGCATCGTTTGGCCCATAGGCTTTTTCGACCTGGCCCGTGTCCTGTGTGACGAACAACGCCTCGACACCAGCACCTGCGGCGACGTTGGCAATATTCATGATCTGCTCCATGCGACCCATCCGCACGAATTCATCGAGCACGAGCAAGATCGGGGCCTTAACCTTGCGCCTCCCATCCTGGCGCACGACCGTGCCCAGAACGATGTTGATGAACAGGCGCATGAAGATGGCTTGCTTGTCCACTTGATCGAGCGGGACCGCGATGAAGAGATCAACCTGATCGTCGAGAAGATCGTCCATGCTGAAGCTGGATCCCGACAGAAAATGCCGCATGTTGTCCGACTGCATCCAATCGAACGCTTTGGAGACAGCCGTTTGGATCGACCCGCGTTCGCGATCGCCCGCGCGCAGAATAGTTGCGGCGGTCTGGGCAGGGCGGTGGCCAACAAGGTCGCCGTTTTCAGCCCAGGCCTCAAGTGTGCTGTCGAGGTTTGCTGACAACAGCAGATCAGCCACTGCGATCAGATTGCGCCGCTTCGGTTCTTCTTGGGTCACAACCACTTCGATCGCCACTGCGACCAGCTGACGGGCCATTTCCGAGAAGTGCGCGCCGTCTCCCTGTTCGGGTTTAACCAGGCCATCCGCGACCAGAGCCACGTCCCGCGCCAGCTCATTGAGCCGGATGTAGTCGAGCGGGTTGAACTGATCCCTTCCATTCTCGACGAGGCCGAAAGGATTGAGGACGGCCACCTTGCGCCCGAGCGCTTCGCGGTGGCGACGTGTCACGGCGAAATTCTCACCCTTGATGTCGAGGCAGACAACTGGCCCCTGGTGATCGAGGATCGCCGGGATCACGGCACTGACGCCTTTGCCGCCCCGTGTGCCGGAGACGACAAGGTGATGACCACCCCGCCATCCCTTCGCATCGTTCTTGACGTAGCGCAGCAGTTTGCCTTTGTGCAGGGCGAGGGGCAGGCCGGTCTTGTTACGTGCCATGTGGGCGATGTCGCGGGGGTCCATCCAGCCCGCCTGCCAGGGTCCGGTGCGAGATTTGCGGTTGCGGCCAATGCGCGGATTGAAGATCGCCATCAGCGGGGTGCTGACAGCGACAGCCACGCCAAAAGCTCCAAGCGAAAATGAGATCGCCATGGCCTGCTTCTGGGGGTCAGAATACCGCGCAAGCCCCTTGAGGCCTTCCCAAATGGCGCGGGGGAGGGGCCAGCCTGTGCCGGTCCAGGCTTGGGTTGTCGCCAGCACGTCGCTGAACGGGCCTCTGAGAGGCGTCAGGGCTGTAAGGGTGGCAGCGCATAGGCACACCCATGCGAGGAGCTTCAGGGGCGTTCTGTGCCGCTCTGCGGCTGTCCCGAGGGTGTCGAGGATGGCGGCCACGGCTATGATCGGGAAGGCATAGGTGGTCACCGGGTAGATCGCGACCGCTTGCGGGGCGAGGGCCATGGCGGCAGCGGCTAAGATTACAGCACCGATCATGATCACCCAATGGCGGGGGTCCAGAACAAAACTCATGGCCGGTCCTCGTGACTGTCAGGAAAAAGAAGCTGCCAGAGCCCCCGGTCGCGGTCCCGTTCAGTGAGGCGGTCTGGCAGGTCGCGCCTCACGATGCTTTGCAAAGCAGGTTCGGCGCTCAAATTGTCGAAGACCAAAGTGCCCAAGAGCCATTTGATGCGGTCTTCGTCTTTCTTCTGAGAGAGACGCCGCCGGGCATCGAGCGCTGCGATCTGGGCGTCGAGCTGGCTTTTCTTCTCGGTCAGTTCTGCAATACGAGCGTCGGTCGGGCGGCTTTGGGACATGGGGCAACCTCAGTGAGTAATGGGGCAAAGGTAGCGTTAGAATGATAGGTTGAAAAGAGACAAATGCGCGCTTATACATTGTCTTCGACAACGTGCGCTGTGGCTGATGTTGGAAATAGCCTGAAACTGCGGTGTGTGGTGTGACGATTGGCTTAGAAAATGCGGCATGACCGCATGCAGAGGGCGCTGCCCTCAAACTCCCCGCCAGCGCAATCAGACGCTGGACCCTGTTTTGAAGAGAGGCGTTCCTGCCGTGGCAATCTATCATCTCAGTGCGAAAGTGATCAGCCGGGCAGGAGGCCGGTCATCGGTCGCAGCCGCCGCCTACCGGACGGCTGGGCGGCTGCGGGATGACCGGCAGGGATTGGAGCATGACTACAGTCGCAAGGGTGGCGTCGTGTATTCTGAGATCATGGCCCCCGAAAATGCGCCCGACTGGATGCGTGATCGCGACCAGCTCTGGAACGCCGTCGAGGCGGTCGAGAAGCGGCGTGATGCGCAGCTTGCTCGCGAGATCGAAGTGGCGTTGCCCCGCGAGCTCGATCGGGGCGAACGCCTGGAGTTGTTGCGCGGTTTTGTTCAGCGCGAGTTTGTTGATCGCGGCATGATCGCGGACGTGGCTGTTCACGAGGCACGCGCCCGAGATGGTCAGTCGCAGCCCCATGCGCATGTCATGCTGACCATGCGGGAGCTGACAGGTGATGGGTTTGGCAAAAAGGACCGCAGTTGGAATGCGCCGGACCTGCTTGTGGGCTGGCGAGAAGCGTGGGCGCGGGATGCGAACACCGCCCTTGAGCGGGCAGGGCGGTCGGAGCGGATCGACCACCGATCCCTTGATGTTCAGCGCGCGGATGCCGAGCAAGAGGTCGAGCGGGCGCGCGGGGGCGGGCAGGAAGATCTGGCGCTTGAGTATGAGAAGAAGGTGGTCGATCTCAGCCGCGAACCTGAGCCAAAAATTGGACCATCGGCCAATGCCCAGGAGAAGCGCGGGATTGTCACGGAGCGCGGTGACGCTTTCCGCGCGGCGCAGGACCGCAATGCTGCGCGCCAGGATCTGGGCTGGCGGCAGCTGGAATTGCGGTTGGAGTTGGTCGAGCGCGGGCGCGCGTTTATTGCCACCGCGCGGGAACGGCTGGATCAGCTTTGGGAGCGTGCTGAAGCGGCGATGTCACGGATCAAGGAGAGAGTTATGGGCGAGGTTGAGAGGCCGCAGGCAGGCATGGAGCGGGGAGAAGGTCGCGACGGTGCGGATGATCGTGATGTCGTACAGCGGGACGCCCCTGATGACATGGAGGCCCGGCGGGCGGCGGTATTGGGACGCGATTTGGATCGTCCGGAGGTGCAAGCGCCGGATTTTGGGCGCGAGCGTTTTGCGCCGGATAATCCAGATCGAGATCGCCGTGACGCCATCCTCGGGCGTGTGCGCGACACCGGGCAGGAGCGTGATGCGGCTGCGGTAGAGCGGGACATCGCCGCCCGTGACGGTGAGGGTCGTGACCAAGGGCTGCGAGATGATATTCTCGGGCGTGGGCGAGATAGTGCGCCCGAGCGCGGGCAAGGTCGAGACCGCGACAGAGACAGAGAACGTTAAAACTGAAAGGAACCACATAGTGTTTGAAGATCGCCACAACAAAGACCAGAGGCAATCGCAGCCGCTTCCCAATTACACAGACGTTTACGACACCATGCTGTACCAAACACCGGATGGGACCTCGAAAGGGGCATTGCCGACGATCTACGCGTTTCGTGTGAAAGACCCGTTGTTATCACCTGATCCCAGGCCGGACTTTGTGTTGCTCGAAACCGACGATGAAATCCAAGCATGGCAACAGGCCATAGCAGGTCCTGTTGTTCTGAATGATGAGGGGCACATCACCGATGCTCCGCTGCTTGTCTGGAATAGTCTTCCAAGCCTGCTAACTGGGGATGACGAGATCATCGCTATGTATTCGCCGGTGGATGATGCGGACACTTGGCCGGTTTTGGTCCTTCAGGCGCACCCGTTCGACAAGGCCCTAGACACCGCGCCAGCGCGGGATCGATATTATTTTGAACAGAACAAGTTTGTGGGCTTGCTGTAGCACGCAACGCTGCACTTCATCCCGAAACCTTATGAACTTATGTGATTCCGGCAAAGCGCCGGTCTCGCTTTAAGCGATGGACAGGGCAGGGGATCGACGGGCTGACGCCCGCTCGCCCCAACCCTGACAGTTTCCAAATCCTATTGATCCGCCTGCCATCCTGTCAGGTCCGAGAAAACCGGCAAGCGTCGCCTGCGGCGTCGGTTACGGTCGAGAATTCCGGTTCCTCCCACGCGGACGAGCCGCGCGGTTCCCTCCCAAATTCACGCCCTCCACCCAGTTGTCACGGCCCCACCAGGCCGCAGGCAGGGCTTTGCCCTTACCTGCTCTGCCGTTCGGAATGCATGGGCATTCCAAAAACCAGAACAGGAAGGCCCGCCCATTGGCGGAAAGGGACAAGAGACCCAGACCGCGTCACGCAAGGAGGGTCACAAATGACCAAAGAGAAATTTGACGTTTATTCCCATGTCACCAATCAGATTGTCGCGCAGATCGAGGCGGGCACGCCACCATGGCGCAAGCCGTGGACCGGTGGCGGGGCATCGGTCAGCTTGCCGGAACGGTTCAACGGGGAAGCCTATCGGGGCATCAATATCCTGATGCTATGGGCCACCGCCATGGACAAGGATTACAGCTCAGCCCGTTGGATGACGTTTAATCAGGCCAAGCAGTTGGGGGGCCATGTTCGCAAGGGCGAGAAATCCGCTACGGTCGTGAAATACGGCACAGTCGAGCGTGAGGACGAGAACGGCGAGGAACGCCAGATCCCCTATGCAAGAGCCTACCGCGTGTTCAATGCCGACCAGATTAAGGGTTTGCCCGCTGAATTTTACATTCTGCCCGATCCGCCCCGTGATCTTGGCACCGTGGCCGATCCTGCGTTAGATGCGTTCTTTACCGCAAGTGGCGCGCAGATCGACAGTACCGAGGAGCCGCGCGCGTATTACAACATCAAGACCGACCGCATCCACATGCCGTTGATCGCAAGCTTTCATCAAGCGTCAGGATATTATGGCACTTTGGCGCATGAGCTGACTCATAATGCCGAGCTTCGGATTATGCCGCGCCGATCCGCAGAACTTGTTGTGTTGT
>OJBE01000097.1_pt1 | contig 25120 bp, 19 predicted proteins | sample 1590521 | NCBI WGS metagenome assembly OJBE01 (sample SAMN05416807, study PRJEB24817) | seawater metagenome | isolation source: Sea water | place: Canada:Atlantic | collected 2013-07
CTCCGGTAAGGGGCGTTCTAAGGTTTGTTCCAAACACCCGCAACCCCTTTTTTCGGATTATGACAGTTTTTCGCTACTTTCCGAATTTTCCTATAAAAACAACGGTTTGATTTTTGAAAATTCCGCGGGCCCCGTGTTTTGCGCAGCTTTATTTCGCACGCTAACACGTCATTACCCCGCATCACTTACGCCCGCGCGGGTTATCCACAGACTCGCAGCGCGAATGTGGATTGTTTCCCCGCCACCGGTCCGAATCCGGCACAATCCCCGGCCCGCGCCGCCGCCCAGATTCGGAATCAGCGCCGTTTAGGAAGTCGTAGGACCAGCAAAGCCAGAATCGCCGCCATATAGAGGAGAGGTTCGATCTGGAAACCTTTAACCAGCCAGATGAAGTGCACCCCAGCCAGAATTGCAGCCAGATAGGTTAACCGGTGCAGCTTGCGCCACGTGCCCCCCAGCTTGCGGATCGAGAAGTTGTTCGATGTCGCCGCCAGGGGGACAAGACAGGCAAAACCCGCCATGCCGATCGTGATATACGGGCGCTTCAGAATGTCGGCCCAGATCTGCGACAGGATCCCGACATCCAGCACCAGCCATACCAACAGGTGCAGCGAGACATATATAAAGGCGAGCAATCCCAGGGCGCGGCGAAACTTGATCAAGTTCAGCCGAAGGTAGCGCCGCGCGGGCGTGATCGCCAACCCGGCGATCAACAGTTGCAAGGCCAGCAACCCCAGTTCTTTTTCCAACGCCTTGATCGGCTCCGCCCCCAGCCCGCCGGTCTGCGCCTGAAACAGCAACCACGGGATTGGCAAAAGCCCCACTATATATACGACCCATGTGGGAACACGTCGCGCGATGGTATTCAGGCGGTCGATCATACCGCCCTGCTCACTTCTATAGAGGACACGGGTTTAGATATCCTTGCTCAGGTCCATACCGGCATAGAGCTCCGCGACCTCGGCCTCGTACCCGTTGAACATCAGCGTCGGGATCCGCTTGGAGAAAAGACCGCCACCGATGACCCTTTCGCTGGCCTGCGACCAACGGGGGTGATCGACCTCGGGGTTCACATTACTATAGAAGCCGTATTCCCCAGCATTCGCCTTGTTCCAACTGGTTGGGGGCTGAGTGTCCGTGAGGGTGATCCGCACCACGGATTTGATCGACTTGTAGCCATATTTCCACGGCACGACCAACCGCAGCGGTGCGCCGTTCTGTTTCGGGATGTCCTTGCCATAGATGCCGGTGGCCATAATCGTCAGCGGATGCATCGCCTCGTCCAGACGCAACCCTTCGACGTAAGGCCAGTCGAGCACGTTATAGGCGACGCCGGGCATTTCATCAGGACGCAGCGCAGTCTCGAAGGAGACGTATTTCGCGCCGGACTGCACACCGGCCATATCCAGCAGGTCCGCCAGTTCGAACCCGTTCCACGGGACCACCATTGACCACGCCTCGACACAGCGGAAACGATAGATACGCTCTTCGATCGTCATCTGTTGCATAATGTCGTCGAACCCATAGGCACCGGGCTTGTCGACCAGCCCGTCAATCTGCACCGTCCAGGGTTCAATCGTCAGACGGTCCGCGTATCTGGCGGGGTCGTCCTTGCCGGTGCCGAATTCATAGTAGTTATTGTAGCTGGTGATATCTTCATAACTGTTCGGCTCTAACCCCTCCGGCGCGGCAGAGGTGCGCCCCGCGATACCGGCCAACCCGATCCCCGCCAAAGCGCCCCCCATGATCTGACGTCGGTTCATAAATGCAGCATGCGGGGTGACGTCTTTATCCGTGAGTGTGTTGATCCAGCGATAGGCCATAACAGGCGCTCCTTACCAATATACATGGGTAGCCTACTGCGGGTTGTCGCGCCCACCAAACGCAATCCGCTACATTTCAGGAGACACACCGGAATGTCAGGGCAACACATGCGAACAGGGCCGAGGTTTCCCCCGGCCCTGCCCGATCACATCACCACACTATATACTATGTACCTAGTGGACGGTCGCTTCGTCCGGTTTGGCGCGGTTGCTGGCGGCCACGCGGTCGCCAATGATCAGCCCTTCGGCACCAGCCTGCACGGGGATAAGATCCCCATCCAGCACGTCACCGGCCAAGATCATCTCGGCCAGCGGGTCTTGCAATGCACGCTGGATCACCCGCTTCAGCGGACGCGCCCCGAACACCGGATCATAGCCTTCGTCGGCGAGCCACTTGCGCGCGCCTTCGTCCAGCTCCAGCCCGATCTTGCGACCGGCGAGACGTTTCAGCAGACGGTTCACCTGAATGTCGACGATCCCCGCCATGTCGGCACGTGCCAAGCGGTCAAAGATCACCGTTTCATCCAGTCGGTTCAGGAATTCGGGGCGGAAGTGAGCCCGCACCGCATCCATCACATCCCGTTTCGCCTGCGACATGTCGCCCCCTTCGGGCAACTGGCTCAGCGCTTGCGCCCCAAGGTTGCTGGTCAGCACGATCAGCGTCTGCTTGAAGTCGACCTTACGGCCCTGACCATCCGTCAGCACACCATCATCCAAGACCTGCAGCAACACGTTGAACACGTCGGGGTGCGCCTTCTCGACCTCGTCGAACAGCACGACCTGATAGGGTCTGCGCCGCACGGCTTCGGTCAATACGCCACCTTCGTCATAGCCAACATACCCGGGAGGCGCGCCGATCAGACGGGCCACGGCATGTTTCTCCATGAACTCAGACATGTCGATCCGCACCATCGCGTTCTCGTCGTCGAACAGGAACTCGGCCACGGCCTTGGTCAGCTCGGTCTTACCGACACCAGTCGGCCCGAGGAACAGGAAGCTGCCCAAGGGGCGGGCCTCGTCGTTCAGGCCAGCACGCGCACGGCGCACCGCGTTCGACACAGCTTTGACCGCGAGGTTCTGACCAATGACACGGGTATGCAACTGGTCTTCCATGCGCAGCAACTTGTCCCGCTCGCCTTCCAGCATACGACCCGCGGGGATACCCGTCCAACGTTCGACGACGCTGGCGATCTGGTCCGGGCGCACGGCCTCTTCGACCATCACGTCGGCTTCGTTCTCTTCGGCCTCGCCCAGCTTGCGTTCAAGCTGCGGGATCACGCCATAGGAAAGCTCCCCCGCTTTGGCGAGGTTGCCTTCGCGCTTGGCGATCTCAAGCTCGGCGCGGGCACGGTCCAGCTGCTCTTTCAGCTCGCGCGCGCCCTCAAGGCGATCACGTTCGCCCTGCCACTGCGCAGTCATGGCATCGGCCTTTTCCTGCAGATCCCCCAGCTCTTTCTCCAACTTGTCTAGGCGGTCCTTGCTGGCAGCGTCGTCCTCTTTCTTCAACGCCTCGGCTTCGATCTGAAGCTGCATGATCTGACGATCCAGCGCATCCAGCTCTTCCGGTTTGCTGTCGACTTCCATCCTCAGACGGCTCGCGGCCTCGTCCACAAGGTCGATTGCCTTGTCGGGCAGGAAACGGTCCGTGATATAGCGATGCGACAGGGTCGCCGCCGCTACAAGGGCAGAGTCGCTGATCCGCACACCATGGTGCAGCTCGTACTTCTCCTTAATGCCTCGCAGGATCGACACCGTATCCTCGACCGTAGGTTCGCTGACCATCACAGGCTGGAACCGACGGGCAAGCGCTGCGTCTTTTTCGACATACTTACGGTATTCGTCCAAGGTCGTCGCACCAACGCAGTGCAATTCACCCCGTGCCAAAGCCGGTTTGATGAGGTTGGCCGCGTCCATCGCGCCGTCCGCCTTACCGGCACCAACCAGCGTGTGCATCTCGTCAATGAACAGGATCACCTCGCCCGCGGCTTCGGTGACCTCGGTCAGGACGGCTTTCAACCGTTCTTCGAACTCGCCACGATACTTCGCGCCGGCAATCAGCGCGCCCATATCCAGCGCCAGCAAGCGTTTGTTGCGCAGGGATTCGGGCACATCGCCATCCACGATCCGCAGGGCGAGCCCCTCGGCAATCGCGGTTTTACCCACGCCGGGCTCACCAATCAGCACCGGGTTGTTCTTGGTACGGCGGCTCAACACCTGCATGGCGCGACGAATTTCCTCGTCCCGACCGATGATCGGGTCGATTTTACCTTCGCGGGCACGTTCCGTCAGATCAAGGCTGTACTTCTTGAGCGCATCATACCCGTCTTCCGCACTGGCTGTATCAGCCGTGCGCCCTTTCCGGATATCATTGATAGCGGCGTTCAACCCCTGTGCGGTGACCTTACCCGCATCCAACGCGGTTTTCGCACCGGATTTCACCATCGCAAGGGCCATCAGCACGCGTTCGACCGGCACAAAGCTGTCGCCCGCTTTTTTGGCCAGCGTCTCTGCTTCGGCCAGCACTTTTGCGGTGGCATTATCAAGGTATACCTGCGCGGCGTCGCCCGACACCTTGGGCAGCTTGCCCAAAGACAGCGTCAGGGTTTCAGTCACACGTGCAGGATCGCCACCGGCAGCAGCAATCAGATTGCTCGCCAGCCCTTGGTCGTCATCCAGCAGTGCTTTCAATAAATGTTCCGGCGTCAGCCGTTGGTGGCTTTCACGCGTCGCGATTGTTTGCGCAGCCTGAATAAAGCCGCGCGACCGTTCTGTGAACTTGCTCAAGTCCATGAGCTTCTCCTTTTCTTAAAGCGACCACAAAGAAGATGCCCGCTTTGCAGCACATCATGGCGTGATCCTCGGGATAGAATTTGGGGACAGAAGGAAGGGATTCAAGAGAGTCGCCTCACAAAAGCGTCAACAAAAAACATACACCTTTTAAGATTATTTTTCAGACTGGTGGGATTTCGCCACATTGCGAACACATTGGAATCCCACAAGAAAAGTGCAGTTTCGCAATTTGTCGCTCATGGCAAGAAATAATTAAAAAAATGTTAATTGACTGATTTTACGCGAAAATTTACATTTATCCACATGACGGATGCTCCCCAGTGGAACCATTTAGTCACACATACGTTGTACTGGCAGATGAACGAAAACAAATCGAGCCGACTTTAAACAGTACAACAAATCCTTGAGGTACGAACATGCAGACGCGCCAGATTCAGATGAACGACGTTATCTACAACGCGGCAGAGCAATGCTTCGAAGCTTTGGTCACCGTCCACGATGGCGATCGGTCCCGCAAATATGCCTGCGCCATCAACGCGCCGATGACGATGTCCTTTGATCAAGCTGCCAAAGGCCTGACTAAACAGGCCGAGCGTCGCCATATAAGCCGCGGCGGCATGTATTCTGAGATCCGCGCCCAGAAGCCCGCACAACGCAGTGGCCGCCCTCGGTTCGATCCAAAAGCTTGGCTGCGCCATGTCGCCAACCTTCCCGGCCTTCGCGCCGCCTGATTTACAGTTTCGGCGGAACTGCCTGCGCGCCCGTCCCGGCGCGTGTCCCGCCCAATCCAGAGACAACTGCCTGCCTGCACGTCTCTGATACTCGCCCGGACAGCGATTGCGCTGCCCGGGCCTTTTTTTTGCGCGATCCCTGTTTTCATAGACATGTCAGGTCGAACACCGTAAGCCTCCGGCGTTTGCCAAATCTCATCACTTCGGAGCCCGCCCCATGTCAGATGACCGCCTGATCGTTGCCCTTGATGTCCCCCACGCTGTTGCCGGCCTTGAACTGACCCAAAAGCTGGGCGACGCGGTGAGCTTTTACAAAATTGGTCTGGGCATGTTGACGGGCGGCGGCCTGGCGCTTGCGAACGAGCTGATCCAGGAACACGGCAAACGCATTTTTCTGGACATGAAACTGTTCGATATCAGCGCGACAGTCGAAGCAGCGGTGCGCGGGCTTGCGCAGTTCGACCTCGATTTTCTGACCGTGCACGGTGACCCCCATGTTGTCCGCGCCGCGATGGAAGGCGCCGCAGGATCCCGCACCAAGATTTTGGCGGTGACCATCCTGACATCTCTGGACCGCAACGATCTGGACGCGGCGATGATCCAGTCGGGCGATATCCCCGATCTGGTCCAGACCCGCGCCGGGCGCGCGCTGGAGGCCGGTGCTGACGGCGTCATCGCCTCTCCGCAAGAGGCGGCCCTGATCCGAGCCCTACCCGAGGCCAACGGCAAGCTGATCGTCACCCCCGGCGTGCGGCCAAGCGGGGCGGCCCTTGGCGACCAGAAACGCGTGGCAACACCGGGTCAGGCGATCTTGGACGGGGCGGATCACATCGTCGTTGGTCGCCCGATCTGGCAGGCCGAAGACCCCGCCGACGCCGCCCGCGCGGTGCTGGCAGAGCTGCCCTAAACGCAGCCGAAATGCGCGAAACCCAACAAATAGCGCATTTTCGCCTATGTGATAAATCGGTAACAAACATGAACTGGCTGCCAGCAACTGGAAGTTCCGTGTATGTTTTATGACATTCATATGGCAACCTTACTTTGGTGATACTCCCCGACGGGCTGGTTCTTCCTGAAGTCCGTCACCTCCCCCCGCTTCAGGCGGGGGTCTTTCTTTGCCCACCTCGCATCCGCTTTCCTCCCTCTACCCGACGCTGCACGTATGTGCATGGCGAAGTCGCGTTTGATCGGGTAGACTTGCGTTAACCAGCCCTTAACCCTACCTGACCGCCATGCCCGCCCTCTGCCGAGACTGCCTGTCCAAAATCGCGCCTGCGCGCCGGTGCTCTGCCTGCGGCAGCCCGCGTATCTCGTCACACCCCGAATTATTCGACCTTTCCATCGCCCATATGGATTGCGATGCCTTCTACGCCTCCGTGGAGAAACGCGACAATCCGGCGCTGAATGGCAAGCCCGTGATCATCGGGGGCGGACGCCGTGGGGTCGTGTCGACCGCCTGCTATATCGCGCGGATCAAAGGGGTCCGGTCCGCCATGCCGATGTTCCAGGCGCTCAAACTCTGCCCCGAAGCGATCATCATCAAGCCACGCATGGATGCATATGTCGAAGCCTCCCGCGCGATCCGCGCCATGATGGAAGAGCTCACCCCCGCCCTGCAGCCGCTGTCACTGGACGAGGCGTTTCTGGACATGACCGGCACAACCAAGCTTCACGGGGCACCCCCTGCCGTGATGCTTGCGCGACTGGTGCGTCGCATGAAGGTCGAACTGGGGCTAACCGGATCAATCGGGCTGTCACACAACAAGTTTCTGGCCAAAGTCGCCTCTGACCTTGATAAGCCGCACGGGTTTTCAGTGATCGGCAAGGAAGAAACACAGAGGTTTCTGAACGACAAACCGGTGAGCATGATCTGGGGCGTGGGCGCGGCCACGCTCGGGTCGCTGAACAAGGCCGGCATCCAGACCTTCGCGGACCTGCTGCGATGGGAAAGGACCGACCTGATCGCGCGTTTCGGCAGTATGGGCGACCGCCTCTGGCATCTGGCACGCGGCCAAGACAACCGCCGTGTTTCCGCGCATGAACCGATGAAATCCATCAGCAACGAAACCACCTTCAACGAAGACACCTCCGACCCCGACCTGCTGGACGGGCATCTGTGGCGCATGGCGCAAAAGGTGGCGGACCGCGCCAAGGCCAAAGACCTTGCCGGCCGCGTTGTCGTGCTCAAGCTCAAACAGGCTGATTTCTCGCTGATCACGCGGCGGGTGTCGCTGTATGACCCGACGCAACTGGCCGACCGCATCTACCGCACCGCGCGCGGGCTGTTTGACCAGCTTGGTGAACCGGGGCCTTTCCGCCTGCTCGGGTGTGGCATTTCGGACCTGAGCGCGGCTGACGGTGCCGATACCGCGGGCGACCTGCTGGACCCGGATGCCGCCCGCCGGGGTCAGGCAGAGCGGGCAACAGATGCCATCCGCAACCGGTTCGGGGACAAGGCAATCGTCAAGGGGCGTGCGCTGCGCTGATCACTCCGCCGCGAGGGCGAGGCTTTCTGGACGGATTCGCGCAATCTCTGCCACAACGCCGCGAAGCGCTTTTTGGACATCCTCGAAATCACCGTTGGGGCGCACCAGAGATTCGTTCATATACAGCGACCGGTCCAATTCGACCTGCACCGCATGCTGCCCCCGTGCCGGACGGCCATAAGCCTGCGTGATATAGGCCCCCGCAAAAGGCGTGTTGCGTGTGACAGTGAACCCTGCCTTGGCGAAAGCGGCCTCTATCTGATCCACAACATCGCTGCTGGCTGCCGCACCGAACCGGTCACCCAAGACCACTTCAGGCCGTTTCAGCCCCATACGCGCGACGCCATCCATCGCCTCATGTGGCATCGAATGGCAATCCACCAAGATCGCCTGCCCGTGATCCGCCCGCGCGTCGTTCAGCAGGCTTTGCAACATATCGTGGTACGGCACCCAATAGGTGGCGATTCGCGACCGTGCTTCATCCAGTGTTAATTTGCCCTGATAAATCGACCGCCCGTTCGCCACGACACGCGGAATAACCCCCAATCCGGAGGCAACCCGCGGGTTATGCGCCTGCCGCCGAACCCCTTCGATCAGGGCCGGGTCAAGCTCGTCTCGGGACCGGTTCAGATCAAGGAACGCACGGGGGGCTCCCGCCATCAGAAACGGAGCCCCGAAATGGGGGGCAGAATTAAACAAAAGGTCAACAAACGCGTCCTCTGACGAGCGTATGCTATGCCCGTCCAACACCGTGGACCGCAGGAAGGAAAAGCTGTAATTCCGCCCCGAATGAGGGGATGCAAACACCGCGCAGGAACGGGCTTGATCGGGGCGAACGACTTCGTAGGCGATGTGTGGCATTGTTGCACCTTTCAAGAATGATCATAGCGCATGTTTTTACAAAGCCAAAACCCCTTGATCATGCCTCCGACTCTATTTATAGACCCCGCTACCGGCGCGAATATCTCGCGCCCCGATTTGGTTTGGGGTGCAAATTTCGTGCTACATAGGGGGTGATTAGCTCAGCGGTAGAGCACTTCGTTGACATCGAAGGGGTCACTGGTTCGATCCCAGTATCGCCCACCACCTAATTCATGGTTCAGCATTCGCTGAACTGCCCGCAACCCGGCGCTGGCCCGCGCCACGACACAGGAGAACGACCATGAAGGTTCGCAATTCGCTCCGCTCGCTCAAGAACCGGCACCGTGACTGCCGCGTTGTGCGTCGCAAAGGCCGCGTTTACGTAATCAACAAAACGCAGCGCCGTTTCAAAGCCCGTCAGGGTTAAGCTTCGCGCGCATCTGATGAAAGGCCGCTCCTTCGGGGGCGGCTTTTTTCGTTTGGGCCACCGTCAACCGCGCCCCCCCCTGCCTCAGCCAATCTGTGCTGACCTCTTGCGATCCCCCCAATACCGCTTAGGTTCTCCTCAGACTTCATCAGACGAACTGAAAGGGATCTCATGACCGATCTGCCCGACTACACCCCACCCGCCGTATGGGAGTGGGAACCCGGCAATGGCGGTAAATTCGCCAATATCAACCGCCCCATCGCGGGCCCCACCGCAGACAAAGAGCTGCCGGTCGGCAAACATCCCTATCAGCTTTATTCCCTCGCGACGCCCAATGGCGTCAAAGTCACCGTGCTGCTGGAAGAACTACTGGCCGCCGGGCACAAGGGTGCCGAATATGACGCGTGGTTGATCAACATCGGCGAAGGGGATCAATTCGGATCCGGCTTTGTCGACATCAACCCGAACTCCAAAATTCCCGCGATGATGGACCGGTCCGGCGACGCGCCGCAGCGCCTGTTTGAATCCGGGTCGATCATGCTGCATCTGGCCGAGAAGTTCGGCGCATTCATCCCCAAAGACCCGAGCCAGCGCACCGAATGTATGTCGTGGCTGTTCTGGCAAATGGGCAGCGCGCCCTATCTTGGCGGCGGCTTCGGCCATTTCTACGCCTATGCGCCGGTCAAGATTAAGTACTGCATCGACCGTTTCGCGATGGAGACCAAGCGCCAGCTTGACGTGCTCGATCGTCACCTTGCCGATAACGAATACATGGCGGGCGAATATTCGATCGCGGATATGGCGATCTGGGCATGGTACGGGCAGCTGGTTCTGGGCCGTCTCTATGACGCGGCAGAGTTCCTGAATGTCGATTCCTACGAAAACCTGATGAAATGGGCCAAGAAGATCGACGCGCGCCCTGCCGTTACACGTGGTCGCATGGTCAACCGACCCTTCGGTGAACCCGAAATGCAGCTGCACGAACGCCACGATGCCAGCGATTTTGATACAAAGACTCAGGACAAAATCGGCGACTGATCCCGCGCGTCTTGCCGCCCCCTCGCGGCAAGACGCTTGTCCTATTAATTCACTCAAGTATTCCTTGATATCAGCCCTCAAATCTGTTTCTTACTTTTTTTATAAGTTTTACACAGATGGAGGTCACCTGATGACTCTGACGAAATCCGCTTTCACGGCCGCCTTGATGGCCACAGTTGCGATGCCAGCATTGGCCGAAGGGCAGCTGAACCTCTACTCCTCGCGTCACTACGACACAGACGAACGTCTGTATTCCGACTTTACCGAGCAGACCGGCATCACCATCAACCGCATCGAAGGCAAAGCAGACGAGCTGCTGGCGCGTATGGAAGCCGAGGGTGCGAACTCCCCCGCGGACGTTCTGATCACCGTCGACACCAGCCGCCTGAGCCGCGCCAAGGAAATGGGCCTCCTGCAATCCGTTGACAGCGACATCCTCGAAGAGCGTATCCCCAGCAACCTGCAAGACGCTGACAACGACTGGTTCGGCTTTTCGCAGCGCGCGCGGATCATCTTTTACAGCAAGGACGCGGTAGACAACCCGCCGCAGAACTATCTGGATCTTGCCGATCCTGCCTATGAAGGTCAGGTCTGCATCCGTTCCTCCACCAACTCCTACAACCAGACCCTGCTGGCGGCGTTGGTCACGCACCATGGCGAAGAGAAAGCCACCGAATGGGCACAGGGCGTTGTGAACAACATGGCACGTGCACCACAGGGCGGTGACACCGACCAGCTGCGCGGTCTGGTATCGGGCGAATGCGAAATCTCCGTCTCGAACTCCTACTACTTTGCCCGTGCCATCCGCACCGAAGTAGACGGGCTGAGCGCCGATCTGGATAAAATCGGTCTGGTGTTCCCCGACCAGGAAGGCAACGGCGCGCACATGAACCTGTCGGGTGCCGGTGTTGCAGCAAATGCGCCAAACCGTGACAACGCGGTCAAGTTCCTCGAGTATCTGTCCTCCGACAGCGCGCAGGCCTACTTCTCTGCTGGGAACGACGAATTCCCCGCCGTCGAAGGTGTAGAGCTTGCGGAATCGGTCGAGAAGCTGGGCGAGTTCAAAGCAGACGAGGTGAACCTGTCCGAAGTGGCCAAGAACATCCCCACAGCACAGAAAATCTTTAACGCGGTTGGTTGGGAATAATCCCAGCCTGCCACGGCAGAGACACGACATTGAACCGCATCTGCCCCTGGCCGGTGCGGTTTTTTCATGCGCAAAGGGAAATGTCTATTTCTGCCGTCCGACCTGACGGCAGATCAGGATCACGGGCAGTAATCCCATTGCCACGATCACAAGGCTTGGCACCGCCGCCCCGTCCAGCCGCTCGTCGCTTGCCAGCCGGTAGGCCTGTACCGCCAGCGTGTCGTAGTTGAACGGCCGCATGATCAGCGTTGCAGGCAGCTCTTTCATTACATCGACGAAAACGATCAGCAACGCGGTCAGCAGGCTTGGCGACAGGATCGGTAGATGCACACGGCGCAGCGTGCCCACAGGGGTTTCCCCCAATGACCGTGCGGCAGAGTCCATATTGGCATGCACCATCGCCTGCCCGCCCTCATACGCCCCTAGAGCCGCCGCAAGGAAGCGCACCATATAGGCGGCGACGAGCAGCCAGATCGACCCGGTGACCAGCAGCCCGGTCGATATGTCGAAGGTGCTGCGCATCCAGGCATCAAGCTGGTTATCAAAGGTCGCAAAGGGCACCATCAGCCCCACGGCAATCACCCCGCCCGGCACCGCATAGCCCAACCGCGCGATATAGCCTGCACCGAACGACAGCTTGCCCGGACGCAACCGCTGAAAAAACCCCACGCAGACTGCAGCGGCCACAGTCAGCACCGCCGCCACCCCCGCCAGCGTGGCAGAGTTGCGGATAAAGCCCAGATAGCGCGGGCTCAGCAGGTCTTGCTCTGACCCGATGCCCATCCAGATCAGCACGATCACCGGCAGGATCGCCCCAAAGATAACGGGAACACCGCAGGCCAGCATCGCGGCGGCGGCCTGCCATCCCTTAAGCTGCGCGGGCGGCATCGCCACGGCACGCCGCGCCGGATCGTGGTATTGCGCCTTGCCGCGCTGGATACGCTCCAGCATCGCGAGCAGCAGCGCAAAACTGAGCAAGCACAGTGCAAGCTGGGCCGCACCAGCGCGGTCGAACAGGGAAAACCAGCTGGTGTAGATCCCTGTCGCAAAGGTCTGCACACTGAAATAGGCGACGGTGCCGAAATCGGCGATTGTCTCCATGACGGTCAGCAGAACACCTGCGGCAATCGCCGGTCGGGCCAGCGGCAGGCTCACCTTGAAGAAGGCGGCCCAGGCACTGCTACCCAAGGCACGTGCGGCCAGAAACGTCGTGGCGGATTGCTGCAAGAACGCGGCGCGCGCCAAGAGGTAGACGTAGGGATAAAGCACCAGCACCAGCATCAAGGCCGCGCCCCCAAGGGACCGGATTTCCGGGAACCAGTAGTCGCGCGGACCCCAGCCCGTGACGTCACGCAGCACCGTTTGCACGATTCCGGGGTGGTCAAGGATATGCGTGTAGGCATAGGCCAGCACATAGGCGGGAAAGGCCAGCGGCAGCACCAGCGCGATTTCAAGCATGCGGGCACCGGGGAAGCGGGTCATGGTCACCAGCCACGCGGTCCCCACGCCCAAGGCAAAGGTGCCCGTGGCCACCATTGCGACCAGCAGAAGGGTGGTGCCCGCGTACCCCAGCAGCACCGTATCGATCAGGTGGCGCACGGTATCGGTGCCCCCAACCAGCGCGGCCAGCAAAACGGCCACCATAGGCAAGGCACAGGTCGCCGCAATCGCGACCGCAACCCCCGCCAGTAAACGCACGCCATCCCGCGATCTTTTCACGGCGGCGGGGCTTGTATTGATATCCTGTGTCGTCATGCGATCGGTTTCGACTAATTCAGTCGGAAATACCAGCGGGATGACTGAAAATTGTAGCGCTGCGCGCAGGTGCAAAGGCGTGATCCTGCCTTTGCAGCAGAATCTCCGGTGTCAGGATGCGTGCGTTCAGCACAGGTCAGTCATAGCTACGCTGGTCTTCGATCACCAATCCGTCGTTGGGCAGGCTGCCCGGCGCGGCCAGCACGACCTTGCCCTTCAGCTTGAGAAGCGCGGCGACAGAGGCACCGTAGCTGTCCGCGTCATCACCCGTCGTCTCAAGATGCACGGTCATGACGTCCTGTTCATTCGCACGGCTTGCCACCACGCGGGCCTTCGTGACCTCGGGGTGATGCGCGACAAGCGCCGCGACCTGTTCGGGGCGTACGAACATGCCCTTGATCTTGGTGGTCTGATCCGCACGGCCCATCCAGCCCTTGATGCGCATATTGGTCCGCCCGCAAGGAGACGCCCCCGGCAGTACGGCGCTCAGGTCGCCTGTGGCGAAACGGATCAGCGGATAGTCGGGGTTCAAGGTGGTCACGACGACCTCGCCCACCTCGCCCGGAGCGACGGGGGTGCCGGTGCCGGGGGTCACGATCTCGACGATTACATTCTCGTCCACGATCATGCCTTCGGCGGCGGGGCTTTCGTAGGCGATGTTGCCCAGATCCGCCGTTGCATAGCTTTGCAAACAGGTGATCCCCCGCTCTGCATAATAGTCGCGCAAGGACGGGAACAGCGCGCCCCCGCCTACAGCCGCTTTGGTGATGCCAAGGGTCACCCCCATCTCATCCGCCTTTTCGAGAATGATCTTGAGGTAATCCGGCGTTCCGGCATAGGCGGTCGTGGCGATATCGCGCGCGGCGATGACCTGCAGTTCGGTCTGCCCGGTGCCTGCCGGCAGCACCGCCGCCCCCACAGCCCGCGCACCGGATTCAAAGATCATGCCCGCAGGTGTCAGGTGATAGCCAAAACAGTTCTGGACGATGTCGCCCTCGCCAATCCCCACCGCATGCAGGAACCGCCCCATGCGCCACCAGTCCGGCGCGTCGGACGAGGGTTCATAGATCGGGCCAGGAGACTGGAAGATATGGGTAAACGCATGGGCGGGTTTGGTGGTGAAACCGCCAAAGGGGGCCGACTGCGCCTGCTGTTTCCCGATCTCGGATTTGCGCAGAACCGGCAGCGCGGCCAGCGCCTCGACATTGGTGATCGTGTCTGGCGCGACCCCGTCCAACGATCCGGCATAGCCCGGCAGCGCCTGCGCCCGTGCGATCTGCGCGGGCAAGGTCCGGGCAAGATCGGCCGCCCGTGTCTCGGGGCTGCGGGTCTCTAGGCTGTCAAAATAGGACGTCTGTGCCATGTCGCTTACTCGCAATTCATCTGGGTGGTCAGGAAATGGAAAACTTGTGGGCCGTGCGCTGGATCAGCTGAGCCAGCGTTTGCGGCGCCGATAGCTGCGGACATCGCGGAAGGATTTGCGCCCCTCGTCCGACATGCCAAGGTAGAATTCCTTGACGTCCTGGTTCTCGCGCAGGTCGGCGGCAGGGCCGTCCATCACGACGCGACCGGATTCCAGAATATAGCCGTAATGCGCAAAGCGCAGGGCGACATTGGTGTTCTGTTCGGCCAGCAAGAAGGTCACGCCTTCGTTTTCATTCACCGATTTGACGATCTCGAAAATCTGTTCGACCAACTGCGGCGCAAGACCCATCGATGGCTCGTCCAGCAGGATCGTTTCAGGGCGCGACATCAGGGCGCGACCGATGGCGCACATCTGCTGTTCCCCGCCCGAGGTATAGCCCGCTTGCGATTTGCGCCGTTCGCGCAGCCGTGGGAAATAGTCGTACACCATTTCCAGATCCCGCGCGATCGCCGCCTTGCCGTCACTGCGGGTATAGGCACCGGTCAGCAGGTTCTCTTCGATGGTCAGGTGTTCAAAGCAATGCCGTCCCTCCATCACCTGCACGACACCACGTTTCACCATCTCTGCGGGGTCGAGCTTGTGCACCGGATCATTGCGGTATTTGATCGACCCTTTGGTGACCTCGCCCCGTTCGGAATGCAGCAGGTTGGAAATCGCCTTGAGCGTCGTGGTCTTGCCCGCGCCATTGCCGCCCAACAGGGCCGTGATACCGCCCTTGGGCACCTTCAGGCTCACGCCCTTCAGCACCAGAATGACCGAGTTATAGATCACCTCGATATTATTGACCTCAAGAAGGGTCTCGACCTGCGCGTCGGGCGTTGGGGTGGCATCCAGCATGGGTGTCTCTTTCACTAGGTGGCGTGGGGGTCGGGCGCGGCAACAATGCCGCCGCGCCCCTGTTCAAGGGCTGCGCTTAGCAGCTGGGTTCGATACCGGATTCCGCGGCAAAGGCCTGCGCATCTTCGGTCACCAGCGGGGCCAGCACGTCTTGGTCCGACTGGATGTAGTCGGTGATCAGGCTCCAGCTGTCGGCAGCAGCATCCCACTGCGCCACAGCACCATAGCCGTTCCCACCGTGGTTTTCACAAGACACCGTGAACTCTGGCCCAAAGTTCGGCAGACCCAGATCCGCCATCTTGGCTTCGGTGATTTCCAGTGCTTCCATGCCGTCACGCATCTGCGCTGGTGTCAGAGCCTTAGTATCATGGATACCCTGCGCCGTTTTGGCAGCTTCGGCAGCCAGCATCGCGGCGTAAAGGCCACGGTTATACAAAGCGGTCCCGATCTGGTCGCCCGCGCCTGCGGCCTTGCCAGTATCAACAACATACTTCTGGATGTCGTCGAACACGGGGAAGTCATCGCCCACGTTGTGGAACGTCAGCGCCTTGTAGCCATTGGCTTTGTCACCCGCTGGACGCACGTCGTTCTCGGAACCGGACCACCAGATGCCGATGAACTGATCCATCGGATAGCGGATGTTCGCGGCTTCCTGCACGGCGACCTGGTTCATCACACCCCAACCGTACATGATCACATTGTCCGGCTTTTCACGACGGATCTGCAACCACTGGGATTTCTGTTCCTGACCGGGGTGGTCAACGGGCAGCAAGGACAATTCGAACCCGTGCTTTTTGCCCAGCTCTTCCAGGGTGCGGATCGGCTCTTTGCCGTAGGCAGAGTTGTGATAGACCAGCGCGATTTTCTTACCTTCAAGGCTGCCACCGTTCAGATCCAGCAGGTGCTTGATCGCGACCGAAGCGCCGTCCCAGTAGTTGGTGGGGTAGTTGAAGATATTCTTGAACACCGACCCGTCTTTGGCCGATGTCCGGCCATACCCCATGGAGTGGACAGGGATGCCATCTGCCGTCGCTTTGGGGATCAGCTGATAGGTGATGCCGGTGGACAGCGGTTGATAGACCAGCGCGCCTTCGCCCTTGGTGCTTTCATAGCATTCCACACCCTTTTCGGTGTTATAGCCGGTTTCACATTCGATCATCCGGATCGGTTCGCCACCGATACCGCCATCACGTTCGTTCAGCAGCGTGAAGTAATCCGCATAGCCGTCGGCAAAGGGAATCCCGTTTGCCGCATAAGGGCCCGTGCGATAGCTGAGCGACGGGAATACAAGCTCTGCCATTGCGGGGCCCGCAGCCAGAGCAGCGCCAAGCGCCAACGTAGTCATCTTCAGTTTCATCGGTGTTTCCTCCCTTGGATGTATCCGATCTTGCCGGGTTGTCCCGGTCGTCTCTTCTTCGGCCTTGGGTCTCCTCCCCCCGGCCATGCGTCCTTCCCTAGTGCGGGAAGGGCCACAATCTCAGTTTTTCCTTGGCGACGCGCCATAGCTGGGCCAGCCCATGCGGTTCCGCGATCAGGAAGATGATGATCAACCCGCCCACGATCACAAGCTGCAGATGCGCCACGATATCCGTCGGCCAGCCGAACCAGTCGACGCCCACGATTTTCAACGCAACCGGCAAGAGCACAAGGAACGCGGCCCCGGCAAAGCTGCCAAAGATCGAACCCAGCCCGCCGATGATGATCATAAAGAGCACAAGGAACGATTTCTGGATGCCAAAGGCCTCGCCCACTTCGACCGCACCCAGATAGACCGCAAAGAACAGCGCCCCCGAGATGCCAATGAAGAAAGAGCTGACCGCAAAGGCCGTCAGTTTCGCCCGCAGCGGGTTTACCCCGATGATCTCGGCCGCGATATCCATATCACGGATCGCCATCCATTTGCGTCCCACCGACCCACGGGTCAGGTTGCGTGCCACATAGGCGCTGAAGATCACGAACATCAGGCAGAAGAGATAGGTCGCCCAGGCCTGCGTATTCGGTCCGGTGATCTCGATCCCGAAGAATGTCCGCTCCGGCGCGCTGATCTGGCCCGAGGCAGAGTAGTTGTAGAACCACGGGACTCGGTTGAAGAGCCAGACCAGAAAGAACTGCGCCGCCAGCGTTGCCACGGCCAGATAGAACCCTTTGATCCGCAGCGATGGCAGGCCGAACAACACACCGACACCGGCGGTCACCAGCCCCGACAGCAACACATGCACCAGCATGCTCACGTCGGGAAAGGCGGTCATGAATTTGTAGCAGGCATAGGCCCCCACGGCCATAAAGCCACCGGTCCCCAAGCTCACCTGCCCGCAATAGCCCACCAGAATGTTCAGGCCGATCGCCGCGATGGCGTAGATCAGGAACGGCAGGAACAGCGAGTTAACCCAATAGTCATTGATCACAAACGGGATCACGGCAATGGCGATGAACAGCACCAGATAATAGCGATACCGGTCGAACTTGATCGGAAACGTCTGGCTGTCTTCTTCGTATGAGGCGCTGAAATCCCCGGCTTCACGATAGAACATCAGATGCTCCCCCCGTTCCAAATGGTTTTAAATCCTGGGTTCCGGGGCAAAGCCCCGGTCAGGGAGTTGCCAAAACTATACACGTTCAATGATCTTCTCCCCGAACAAGCCCTGCGGACGGAACACCAGAAAGATCAGCGCCAGCATGTAGGCGAACCAGTTCTCTGTCGCACCGCCAAGGAAAGGCGCACCGATCAGGAATTCGAACAGCTTCTCCCCCACACCGATGATCAAGCCGCCCACGATGGCACCGGGGATAGAGGTGAACCCCCCCAGCATCAGCACCGGCAACGCCTTCAGCGCGATCAGCGAGAGCGAGAATTGAACCCCCGATTTCGTGCCCCACATAATGCCCGCGACAAGGGCGACAAAGCCCGCCAGCGACCATACGAGGATCCAGATAAAGTTCAGTGACACGCCGACAGACAAAGCCGCTTGGTGATCGTCCGCCACAGCCCGCATGGCGCGGCCCTGTTTGGTGTATTGCGCGAACATCACCAAGCCGATCACCAGCAACGCGGCGATGATGCTGGCCACGATATCCAGATTGTCGATAAAGAACCCGTAGCCAAAGGCGTTAAAGGTGGTGTCGTCGATCCAGGTGTTCAGCCCCTGCGGCAGCCCCACATCCATAGACTTGATGTCAGACCCCCACATCAGATCGCCCACCCCTTCCAGGAAATAGGCCAGACCGATGGTCGCCATGAAGAGGATGATCGGCTCTTGCCCGACCAGATGGCGGAAGACCAACCGCTGCACCGCATAGGCCAGCCCGATCATCACTACCATCGTCAGCAAAATCGCGAGGAACGCCGGCACGTGCCAGCCGAAATGGTGAATATCCGTGCCCAGGATCGCGTTGATCAGGTGGCTAAACGGCACCTGCCCGTCAATGATCCCTGCCAGGGTCAGGGCCGCAAACAGCGCCATAACCCCTTGGGCATAGTTAAAAATACCCGAGGCTTTGTAGATCAGAACAAACCCCAGGGCGACCAGTGCATACAGCACCCCCGCCATCAGCCCGTTCAGGAACACCTCGATTGTAAAGGCCAGTTGCTCAGGCATATCAGACCCTCCCCATCGCAAAACCAGTGGCAAAATCAGTCATGTGCAACCCCCAGATATGCGTCGATCACGTCTTGGTTGTTGCGCACCTCACTCGGGGTGCCGTCGCCGATCTTCTTGCCGTAATCCATCACGACCACACGGTCGCTCAGGTCCATCACAACGCCCATATCGTGTTCGATCAGGGCAATCGTCGTACCGAATTCATCGTTCACATCCAGAATAAAGCGGCTCATGTCCTCTTTTTCCTCGACGTTCATGCCCGCCATCGGTTCATCCAGCAGCAGGATCGACGGCTCGGCGGCCAGCGCGCGGGCCAGTTCGACCCGTTTCTTCAAGCCGTAGGACAGACGCGACACCGGCGTCTTGCGGATCGCCTGAATCTCAAGAAAATCGATAATCTTTTCGGCGACTTCGCGGTTCGCGGTCTCTTCGCGCTCCGCTTTGCCCTTCCAGATCGACTGCCAGAACATGCCGGTCTTCATATTTGTCAAACGCCCCGTCATGACGTTGTCCAGCACCGACATCCCTTCGAACAGGGCGATGTTCTGGAACGTGCGTGCGATCCCCTGCTGCGCCACCTCAAAGGGTTTCATCGCCGGACGGCGGCTGCCCTTGTACCAGACCTCGCCTTCCTGCGGCACATAGAACCCGCTGATCACGTTCAGCATGGATGATTTGCCCGCGCCATTCGGGCCGATGATCGCGCGGATCTCGCCCTGACGGATGTCGAAAGAGATATCCTTGATCGCCTCCACCCCACCGAACCGCAGGGTGATGTTTTTCATTTCCATCACAACGGGGCCAATCTGGCGCCCATCCGCTGTGACATAGCCGTCGGTCATATCTTTCACGCCGCAGCCCCCTTCCAAATGGTCTTAAAATCCACTGCGCAACCGCAGCGTCCGCATGCTCCGCCTGATGTCATGCTCATTGCGCGGCCATCTTGCGGGTGTCTGCGAACACCTTGGCGTCGCGCACCTCCAGCGTGGCCGAGATCGACCCCTTGCGCCCGTCTTCATAGGTCACTTCAGTAACCGTGCTGACAGAGGGCGACCCGTCGTAGAGCGCGGTGATGATATCGTCGAACTTCTCGCCGATGACCTTGCGACGGACTTTGCGCGTGCGCGTCAGCTCTCCGTCGTCGGCATCAAGTTCCTTGTGCAGCACAACAAAGCGATGCACCTGACAGCCCGACAGCATTTCGTCTTCTGCGATAGAGGCGTTGACCTCTTCCACATGGCTCTGGATCGTGTCCATCACCTGCGGATGCCGCGCCAGTTCCTGATAGGACGCATAGCCGATGTTGTTGCGCTCCGCCCAGTTTCCGACCGCGGTCAGGTCGATATTGATAAAGGCGGTGCATTCGTCGCGTCCGTTCCCGAATACCACCGCTTCAAGGATGTTGGGGAAGAACTTCAGCTTGTTTTCCACGTATTTCGGCGCGAACAGGCTGCCATTGGCCATTTTTCCAACGTCTTTGGCGCGGTCGATAATGCGCAGGTGCCCGGTGCCTTCCTCAATAAAGCCCGCGTCGCCTGTCGCGACCCAGCCTTCGGCATCCTTGGTATCGGCGGTGCTTTCGGGGTTCTTGTAATACTCCACAAAAACGCCGGGGCTGCGGTAGAAGACTTCGCCGTTCTCGGCGATCTTCAGCTCCACGCCGGGGCAGGTCACGCCGACCGTGTCACTGCGCACTTCGCCATCGGGCTGCGCGGTGATGAAGACTGTGGCTTCGGTCTGGCCATAAAGCTGTTTCAGGTTGATCCCGAGCGAGCGGTAGAAATCGAAGATCTCCGGCCCGATCGCCTCGCCCGCGGTATAGCCGACGCGCACGCGGCTGAGGCCGAGCGTGTTTTTCAGCGGGCCATAGATCATCAGCTCGCCCAATGCGTATTTCGCACGGTCCATTGCGCCGACGGATTTACCGTCCAGAATGGCGGGGCCCACCTTGCGCGCATGGGCCATGAATTTGTCGAACAGCCACTTTTTGAAACGGCTCGCGTCCTCCATCCGGATCATCACCGATGTCAGCTGGGTTTCGAACACGCGCGGTGGGGCGAAATAATAGGTCGGGCCGATTTCACGCAGGTCCACATGCATCGTGTCCGCGCTTTCAGGGCAGTTCGTGCAGAAGCCTGTCCAAAGCGCCTGCCCGACGGAAAAGATGAAATCCCCCACCCAGGCCATCGGCAGATAGGCCAGAATATCGTCCGTCTGACGCAGCTTGTCGAAAGCGGAAGAGGATTTGGCCGTCTCGATAATATTGCGGTTGCTCAGCACCACACCTTTGGGCTTGCCGGTGGTGCCAGAGGTATAGAGCATGACGCCCGTGCTGTCGTAGTCCAGCTTGTCCTGACGCGCCTCAAGCTCTTTGATGTGCTTATCGCGGGCCTTGCGGCCCATGTCCTGGACGGCGCTATACTGGTCCAGCGCGGCGTGGTCGTATTTGCGCATTCCGCGTGGATCAAGATAGATCATACGCTCGAACTGGGTCAGCTGATCCTGAACGTCCAGCACCTTGTCGACCTGTTCCTGATCACCGGCGATCACAAAACGCGCGCCACAATGATCCAGCACATAGGCCATCTCTTCGGCGTTGGCGTCCTGATACAGCGGCACAGGCACGGCACCGACCATCTCTGCGGCCATCATGGCCCAATAGAGATAGGGACGGTTGCGGCCGATGATGGCGATAAAGTCACCCTCGTTCGCGCCAAGCTCCAGCAGGCCAAGCGCAAGCGCCTCGACCTCGTCGCGGGTCTGTGCCCACGTCCAGCTTTGCCAGATGCCATATTCCTTTTCGCGATACGCAGGCGCGTTCGCAAATTGCTTTGCATTACGATGCAGCAGCGCCGGAACCGATTGCGGTCCGTCGGCGCTCACGAGCGTGTGAGCCAAATGTCTTCCTCCCAAACCCTGCTCTTTTTCGGCAGGTCGATCGCTGGTGCGATTCTGATGTCACACCATGATGTTGACCTGATGCTCTGCGTCAACTTTTACCTAATGATTTCTCAATTCTAACGAATTGTAACAGGCGTGATTTCCCAAGGTTGCGCTTGGCGGCGCTGTGGGGATGGTGCAGTCTGCCGCGGGGGGAGGCTGCATGCAGATCGACGATCACCAGACAAAACTCATGACGGCTGCGGGGCTGAACCTGATCGCGCAAGCGCTGACGATCTATGACGCGGATTTGCGGCTGGTGCTGTGTAATGCACCGTTCCAGCAGATGTTCGACCTCCCCAAAGCGCTGGTCACCCCCGGTGCGAGCTTTCAGGAAACGATCACCCTGCTGGCACAGTTGGGGGAATACGGTGACGTGGACGACGTGGCGCGTTTTGTGGCCGAAAGGGTGGAACAGGCCCGCGCTTTTGAACCCCATTATATGGAACGCACCCGCGCCAATGGCCGCACCATCTCGGTCGAAGGCTCCCCCCTGCCCCAAGGCGGCTGGGTCACCGTCTACACCGACATCACCCGCACCAAACAGCAAGAGGCCCTGCTGCGCGCCCGGTCTGATGCGCTGTCGGGGCAGGTGCTGGCCCACGCCGAAGAACTGTCAGCCACCAACCGCGAACTTGCCGCGATGAACACCGCGCTGGAAGAGGCAAAACGCCAGCTTACCCTGTCCGAAGCCCGCACGCGGCTGACCACAGAAATGATGCCGGCCCATATTGCCCATGTGGATGCAAACGCCTGTTACACCTATTCAAACCGGCGGTTGGCCTCTGTCATGCCGGGGCGGCGCGCGGATCTGATCGGCCGCCATATCGCAGAGGTTCTGGGTCAGCAGGCCTACGACTCTATTGCCCCCTCGCTCACCCAGGCCTTTGCCGGAAAGCCGTCGGTGATCGAATTCACGGACGAGATGAGCGCCCGGCGAATCCGCGGAGCCTTTACCCCCGATACAAACGGCGGGGTCTATATCCTGTCGATGGATGTGACCGAGGAAACCCAGAACCGTGTCGCCCTGCAGCAGACTCGACGACGCGAAATCGCGGCGCAGGTGATCTCGGGGCTGGCGCATGATTTTTCCAACCTGCTGACGATCATCCTTGGCCTGCAGTCCCGGCTGGGGCGGCTGGACGGCCAACCGGCAGAGGCCGCCCCCCTCATCGAAGGTACCCTTGCCGCGGCGCGCCGGGGCGGCACGTTGCTTAGCTCTATTGCCGATATGACAGGCGCGCGCACGCTGCGTCCGACTGCAACCCATATCCCGCGGCTGCTTGAAGATCTGACCCTGATCGCGCGCCCCACCCTGCCCAAGGGCATGACGCTAAGCATCGACAACCAGATGGATGACACCCCCGTACTGCTGGACAGCGGTCTGGTGCAGGACGGGCTGCTAAACCTGATCCTGAACGCCCGCGATGCCTGCGGGGCTGCGGGGGCGATCTCGCTCGAAGTACGACAGGTCCATGACACATGGATCGAATGGGTCTTGCGCGATACCGGCCCCGGATTTTCGCCCTCGGCGCTGGAACACGGGTTTGATCCGTTTTTTACGACCAAAGGGGCCGAAGGATCGGGGCTGGGGCTGCCGATGGTCTATGACATGGTGAAATCGGCGGGGGGCGATCTGCGCCTTGGCAATACGGCCCATGGCGCGCAGGTGACCATGCGGCTGCCCTACCGCCCCGCCGTGGCTGCCACCACCGGTCTGGTCCTGCTGGTCGAAGACGCCGATGACCTGCGCGCGCTGGTGCGAGACATGTTGATGGGGCTGGGCCATTCCGTGATCGAAGCCGCCAGCGCGGATGAAGCCACCGCCCTGCTGGCCGATCTGCCCGACATCGCGCTGATCCTGTCAGACATCCAGCTTATGGGCGAGGCGACGGGGCTGGACCTTGTCAAACGCCTACCCGCCGATGCGCCGCCGCTGGTATTGATGACCTCGCTCCCGCCCGATGATGCCCAGTTTCTCGAGGCGCAAACCCTTGCCCCCGTATTGCGCAAACCCTTCGAGATTGCGGATCTGACCGCGCTGATTGCCCCGAAAGAGAGTGCCGCCCAATGACCCGCCCCCTCGTCACCATTCTGGACGATGAACCCGAAATCCGCACGCTTCTCGCCGACGCTTTAGAGGAAGCGGGCTTTGACACGCTGTCGTTCAGCCGCGCCCGCGCGTTCGAGGCCGCCTTGGCGACCCACACCCCCGATGTCTGTCTGGTGGACCTGTCCCTGCCGGATTCAGACGGGCTGACGCTGGTGCATCGTCTGGCGCTGGAACAAGGGGCCATCGTGATCATCATCTCGGGCCGCGCACAGGTACAGGACCGCGTCACGGGGCTGGAACTTGGCGCGGATGACTACATCATCAAGCCCTTTGATCCGGCAGAGGTCGTCGCCCGTATCCGTGCCCGTCTGCGCAGCGCCAAACCCACGCCGCAAGCCGGCACCGTCGCTGCGTTCAGCGGGTGGAAGGCGCATTTCGACCGCTACGCGCTTGAGGATGAAAACGGCGTCGAAACCCCCTTCTCCCACGCGGAGGGGGAGGTGCTGCGCCTGTTTCTGGACGCGCCCAAACGTCTGCTCAGCCGCGCGCAGATGCAGTCGAGCCTTGGCGGCGTCGCCTCTGAAAGCTTTGACAGGGCGATGGACGTGCGGATTTCGCGGCTGCGGACCAAACTGCGCGAAGACCCCAAAAACCCGCAGTTGATCAAGACGATCTATGGCGCGGGCTACATCTTTCTGGGCGACGTCACATGGAGCTGACCCCCCGTCGCATCAGCGGTAACAGTCCCCATCTGGGCGACGTGCTGCATCTGATGCGCGACTGCTTTGCCTATATGGAGGGGCGCATTGACCCGCCAAGCTCGCTTGGCCAAACCACTTTGCCCTCGCTGCAAGCCACGGCAGATAGGGATGAAATCTGGGCGATCGGCGCACCACCCGTGGCGTGTGTGGCGCTGAGCGTGAAACCGGCGGTTCTGTATCTGGGCAAGCTCTGCGTCGCCCCCAGCCATCAGCGACTGGGGCTGGCACGCCATCTGACCACCCACGCCGAGAGCCGCGCCCGTGCCCTGCACCTTGACCAGCTGGAACTGCAAACGCGGGTGGAGCTGTTGGACAACCACGCCACCTTTCGCGCGCTCGGCTTTCACGAATATGCCCGCACAGCGCACGCGGGGTTTGACCGCCCCACCAGCATCACCTGTCTCTTATACACATCTGACGCTGCCGACGACTCCTTACGTGTAGAT
>OJBE01000098.1_pt1 | contig 25072 bp, 28 predicted proteins | sample 1590521 | NCBI WGS metagenome assembly OJBE01 (sample SAMN05416807, study PRJEB24817) | seawater metagenome | isolation source: Sea water | place: Canada:Atlantic | collected 2013-07
TTCATGTACCACCCCCATGGCGACGAAATGACCCAGATGGCGATGGGGATGATGGGCATGTTCGTGGTCCATCCCAAGGATCCCACCTTCATGCCGGTGGATCGCGATTTTCTGATCATGCTGAATGCCTTTGACATCGATCCCGGCACATACGTGCCCCGCATCATGACGATGACGGACTTCAACCTGTGGACATGGAACAGTCGGATCTTCCCCGACATCGATCCGCTGGTCGTGAACAAGGGCGACAAGGTGCGAGTACGCGTCGGCAACCTCACGATGACAAACCACCCGATCCACATGCACGGCTATGATTTCAAGGTCACCTGCACGGATGGTGGCTGGGTACCGCCAGAAGCGCAATGGCCGGAGGTCAGCATCGACATCCCCGTGGGCGCGATGCGCGCCTATGAGTTCGTCGCAGAGCATCTGGGTGACTGGGCGATTCACTGCCACAAGTCGCACCACACGATGAATGCCATGGGTCACGATGTGCCGACGTTCATCGGGGTCAACAAGAAGCCGCTGACCCAGAAGATCCGTCAGTTCCAGCCGGAATACATGCCCATGGGGATGTCCGGCATGGGGGACATGGCGAAAATGGAAATGCCGCTGCCTGACAACACGATCCCGATGATGACGGGTTGGGGGCCCTACGGCCCCATCGAGATGGGCGGCATGTTTTCGGTCGTAAAGGTGCGGGACGGCATCGACGCGGACGATTACTCCGATCCCGGCTGGTACGAAAATCCTCCGGGCGAGATGGCCTACGAATGGACCGGCGAATTGCCCGAGTTCGCCTCGAACAACAGTCCCAAGACCATTCTCACACCAAAACCAAACTCGAAGGGCTGAACGGCCCTTCGTCAACTCCAACCAAACCAACCTACAGGACAATGAAATGAGAAATCTTCTTTTGACGACAAGCTTCGCGTTGGTGCTTTCGGCACCAGCATTTGCCGCAGGCACACATGATGGCGGGCACGGTGAGACCAAGCCGGCCGCAATGATGATCGGTATGCCGGGTGAAGCCGCCAATGTGGACCGCACAATTGATGTCACTCTGCTCGAAAACGACGAAGGCGAAATGCTGATCGAGAGCGAAGAGATGACCATCAAGGAGGGTGAAACCATCCGCTTCAACATCACGAACAAGGGTGAGCTGGAGCATGAATTCGTCCTTGATACAGTCGAGCGTAACGCCGAGCACAAGATCGAAATGGCCAAGATGGATATGGAACACGACGACCCGAACCGAATCCGTCTCGATGCAGGCGCTTCGGGTGAGGTCGTCTGGACGTTCGCGAATGCTGGTACGTTCGAAGCGGCGTGCCTGATTCCGGGTCACTACGAATCCGGAATGCACCGTGCGGTCTCAGTGGGGGACCAGATGGCTCAGGCTGACGTGGAATATACGAGCGGGACCATCAAGAAGATCGACGCCAAGGCCGGCAAGGTCACAATCATCCACGGCCCTCTGGTCAACCTCGATATGCCCGCGATGACGATGGTGTTCCGCGCGGACGAAGCGATGATGGCCAAGATGGCGGAAGGTCAGGACATCGAGTTCGTTGCCGACCGGGTCAAGGGCAAGCTTACTGTCACGCAGATGAAGTGAAGATAGACAATGGGGCCGAGGCGAACACGCCCGGCCCCAACGTTTTGAGGCAATAAAATCAAGCGCTACGGAAATAGCCGAGCATTATGAATTTCCTGATAATCTGCACCACCGCCCTTGTGCTCGTCTTTCCGGCTTTCTCAGTGAACGCTTCTAGTGGCAAAGGCCAGCAACCTCATGCGCGGGCCTTTGAATTGCCTGGCCATGATGCGATCGGGAAGCCCGGTGTCGGTTCCTCATTCGACCGGACGATCGAAATATCCATCAGGGAGACAGAAAGCGGATACATGCTTTTCGAGCCGGACGCGATCCAGATTGAAAAGGGATCGGTCGTTCGGTTTTTGATCGGCAATACGGGCGCTCTGGATCACGAGTTCTTTCTCGGCTCCTTTGACGAAATTGCGAAACATCAGCAATGGATGCGCGAACACCCCGATATGCAACATGATCGCGCCAACTCGGTTTTGATCCCAAGTGGACAAAATGCCGACCTGATCTGGGAGTTCTCCGATATGACAAACCTGGAGTTCGTGTGCTTGATACCCGGCCACCGGGAAGCGGGCATGTGGGGCGTCATCATGGTGCACGATCACCTTGCGCCGAAATCAAAGGGTTAGAATTTTTGATGTCACTCCTGGACAGGTATCACGTGCTTGTACACAACGTATCTGCCGCGTTTGGGTACGACTACAGCGATGCGACGCCAGACTGGGTTCACCCGTTCATTCATCTGATACTGGTCTTGGCGCCCGCGCTGCTGATCACTGTCGGCTCACATCTTGCTATTCGCGGCATTCTCAAGCTTTGGAAGCGCCGTCACACCCCTACGTTCCACCCCGAACCCATACGGGGGCTTGAAGGCAGTCTTTTCAGCACGGTCCTGCGCTACTCCAGAAGGCAGCAGGCATTGATGATTGTCGTCAGCCTCATCGCGATGCCTATTCTATATTTGACCCTCGAACTGCCAAAGCAGATCGTCAACAACGCTTTGGATTCTGATCGTTTCCCCGTTGCCGTTTTGGGGCGAGACGTCGATCAGGTCGTTTTCCTAATGCTTCTCTGTGGTCTCTACCTTTTGGCGATCATCCTGAATGGGCTAAACAAATATGGCCTTAACGTGTTCAAGGGATATGTAGCTGAGCGTTTTCTGCGGCGCTTCCGGCTGCTGGTCTATCGGCAATGGCGCAGCGATCCCGACTCCCGAAACCAGAGCGAAATCGTCCCTATTCTCGCACAGGAAGTTGAGCCCATAGGTGGCTTCGCGGCAGATGTCCTCACGCTGCCAATCCTACAAGGTGGTACACTGTTGACGATCCTGTTTTTCATGTTCGTTCAGGACCCTGTGTTGGGTGCCGCCGCACTGACGGTGCTGCCAATCCAGCTCGTGCTGCTACCCAAGCTACAGCGGCGTGTCAACGCCCTTTCACGTACAAGAATCAAGGAAGTCCGACAGCTCGGCAGACAGCTTAGCGAACAGTTGCATGAACGGCAGGTCAATCCGACCGGACTGCTACCGGCCGGAGCGAGTTTTAGAGAGCTTGAGCACGTCCGCAGGAAGATTTTCCGCCTGAAGTTCTTCATCAAGGCCCTCAACAATTTTCTAACCGCGCTGACCCCATTCCTGTTCTACTCATTGGGAGGATATTTCGTCATCGAAGGGCGTATCACATTCGGTGCCCTGGTGGCCGTCCTAGCCGCACACAAAGACTTCTCGGCACCGCTGAAAGAACTCTTCAATTACTATCAGACGCTGGAAGACACGCGGATCCGGTACCACGAAATCACGACCTTTTTCAACAAATCGATCCAGCAATCCGCAATTGTTCAAGCAGACAACACCATGCCGCAGGACGTCAGTCAATTCGAGCAAGCCCAACTGAGATACCCGGCTTCGTCTCTAAAAAGGCAGGGGCCATCGCAACATCATGAAAGAGTTTGATAGTATGAAATGGGCAGCGATATTTTTCGCTCTGGTCGCCGTCGTTGCAGCAGTATGGTTCATTGTGCAACCGAGCCACTCTCGGACGGGCGTCCAGAGGGAGGAGGGCATCGCGCTTTCCGCGGGTGCTCTCGCTACTGTCAAGCTACCAAACAGTTTCACAGAGCAGGAGCAAATCGGCGCAAGCGCTTATGATGCGGTCTGTTCCGCTTGCCACGGTCGAAACGCGCAGGGCCAAGATGGCGTCGCTCCTCCGCTTGTTCACAAGATTTATGAACCCAGCCACCACGGCGACATGGCGTTTGTCCTTGCAGCGCAGAATGGAGTTCGGGCGCACCACTGGGAATTTGGCAACATGCCAGCGGTTGAAGGCGTGACGCGCTCAGACATCCTTGCTATCGTGGCGTACATTCGAGCTTTGCAGCGGGCCAACGGAATTGACTAGGCACTTTCGTCGGTCAAAAGAAGGGGAGTTGGCGCACGGTCAATCAGCATTTGGTTTGCCACAGAAAAACAATAACGGTGGGAAAATTCTGTTCATGAGTAAATGTTCTGCTGCATCGACTCTGATCCTTGGTGCATTGCTCGCTTCGTCCACCGCATCATACGCGGAGGAAACCGGATTATTCAGATTGACCGACCGCGGATCACCGGTTGGCATCAATGCGCGCGAACCATCACTCGCACCCTTGTCGGATGGCAGGGTTTTACTGAGCTGGACCGAAGAAAGCGGAACCGAAGCGGAAGTTCGCATGGCCATCCTCAACGGCAGTGAGTGGTCGGACGTCCGCACAATTAATGTATCGTCAAAGATTTACATCAACTGGGCCGACTTCCCTTCGGTAGTGGCGCTTGCTGGTGGCGGTTTGGCGGCACAATGGTTAGAGCTGAATGGACCGGGCGATTACCAATACGACGTCAAAATCGCTTTTTCCAAAGATGAAGGCAGAAGCTGGACTGACTCGATTGTCCCTCACGATGACAGGTCTCAACGTGAGCATGGTTTTGTTTCGTTGGTACCCGACCAATTTGGTGGATTGACGGCGCTGTGGCTGGATGGCCGGGAGTATGGCAGTCAGACAGAAGGCGACAGCTTCGAAAATACGATGCAGTTGCGCGCGCGGCAGATCAACTTTGACGGAACGATGCAGCCAGAAAGCCTGTTGGATGTGCGCACCTGTACCTGTTGCCAGACTTCTGCAACGCGGACTGCATCAGGCGACATCGTGGCGGTCTATCGTGACAGAACCGCCGATGAAATTCGCGATATATCGGCTGTCCGGCAGGCCGACGGGGAGTGGACGGAGCCCGCCACGATCCATAACGACGGATGGGAAATCGCCGGATGCCCCGTCAATGGCCCGGCCATTGATACCATGGGCGACAGGATTTCCGTTATCTGGTTCACGGCAGCCGAGAACGAGCCGAAGGTTCGTATCGCCTTTTCGGACGATGGCGGTGCGCAGTTCGACGAACCGCTCCGCATTGACCTCGGCGCAGCCGCAGGTCGGGTGGACGTCCTGCAATTTGCAGATGGCAGCGCATTGGCGCTCTGGATCGAATATGTGGGAGGCGGTGAAGCGATCGTCATGTGCCACGTAACGCCAGATGCCGGATGTGTCGCGCCTCAGGCGCTCCACATCAATCGAGGCGGCGGTTCGGTCGGTTTTCCGAGGATGGCGCTTGGCGGAACCGGGGCGTTTGTGGCCTGGACGCAACCAATCAGCGGCGCGGACGGCAGTACCACCATTCGCGTCGTTGAAGTCGCTCTGACGCCATAGGTTTCAAGCATTCATCTCGATTCCCAATGCCTCCTTAATGCTGTTGCCCTTATTCTGCGGCCTGCCCGAGGGCCAAATCAGGCGCTGTACCGGCCTTCTTGAAGCTCCAGCCTTTGATGATGGCATAAACCGCCGGAATGACGATCAGGGTTAGCAAGGTTGACGACACCATACCTCCGATCATCGGCACTGCGATGCGCTGCATGATCTCGGACCCGGTTCCATGCGCCCAGAGGATCGGCATTAGGCCGGCCATGATTGCGACAACTGTCATCATCTTGGGGCGAACGCGATCTACTGCACCCACCATGATCGCGGCGTAGAGTTCGTCGCGGGTCAGGTCGCGGCCGCCCGCGCGGTCACGCGCTTCATTCAACGCCTGATCGAGATAGATCAACATGATCACACCGGTTTCAGCCGCCACCCCGGCCAGCGCGATAAACCCGACGGCCACCGCAACCGACATGTTGAAGCCCATGAACCACATGAGCCAAATGCCGCCCACCAGCGCGAAGGGCAGCGACAGCATCACGATCAGCGTTTCCGTCAGACGGCGGAAGTTCAGGTAAAGCAGCAGAAAGATCAGCGCCAGCGTTAACGGCACAACTGTGGCCAGCCGCTGTTTCGCACGTTCAAGGTACTCGAACTGCCCGCTCCAGCCCAATGAATAGCCGGGTGGCAGGGTGACGGAAGCCGCGACCGCCGCCTGCGCTTCGGCCACGTAGCCACCAAGATCGCGTCCGACGATATCGACGAAGATATAGACGGCAAGCTGTCCGTTTTCGGTGCGGATCGACGTGGCTCCGCGAGTGCGTTCGATGGTGGCTACGTCCCCGAGTGGAATTGTGCCACCGCCCGGCAGCGCCACTTGAACCTCGCGTCCGATGGCCTCCGGATCGGACCTCAGTGTCGCCGGATAGCGCACTGCGACGTCGTAGCGCTCGCGGCCCTCGACGGTCTGCGTGATGGCCTTGGCCCCCAATGCCATGCCGATCACCTCCTGCACATCCTGCACCGACAGACCGTAGCGGCCAAGGGCAGCGCGGTCGGGCGTGATGTCCAGATAATAGCCGCCAATCACCCGTTCGGCATAGGCGCTGGTCGTTCCTGGCACCGTGCGCACGACGGCTTCGACCTCACGGGCTACCTTTTCCATCTCGGTCAGGCTGGTACCGAAGACCTTGATCCCCACTGGTGTGCGGATGCCGGTGGACAACATGTCGATTCGCGCCCGGATCGGCATCGTCCAGGCGTTCGACACGCCGGGAAATTGCAGCGCGGCATCCATTTCCTGCCGCAGGCTTTCGATGGTGACACCGGGACGCCATTCGTCTTCCGGGCGGAGCTGGATGATCGTCTCGAACATCTCCGTCGGTGCTGGATCGGTCGCAGTCAGCGCGCGGCCTGCCTTGCCGAAAACCGACAACACTTCGGGGAAGGTCTTGATGATGCGGTCCTGGGTCTGCATCAGCTCGGCGGCCTTGGTGACCGAAAGCCCGGGCAGCGTGGTCGGCATGTACATAAGCGTGCCCTCGTTCAGGACAGGCATGAATTCAGACCCCAGCTGGCGCGCGGGCCAGATGGTGATTACCAGTGCCGCAATGGCCACGATGATCGTAAGGCTCTTGGCCTTCAACACGGCGCTGATAATCGGGCGGTAGACCGCGATTAGCACGCGGTTTACCGGATTCCTGTGTTCAGGGATGATCCGACCCCGCACGAAAACCACCATCAACGCAGGCACCAGCGTCACCGACAGGAACGCTGCTGCCGCCATCGAGAAGGTTTTGGTGTAGGCGAGCGGGCCGAACATGCGTCCCTCCTGTCCTTCAAGCGAAAAGATTGGCAGAAACGAGACAGTGATGATCAGCAAGCTGAAGAACAGCGCGGGGCCGACCTCGCTTGCCGCTTCGATCAGCACCTGGATGCGTGGCTTGTCAGGGGCGGCCCGTTCGAGGTGTTTGTGCGCATTTTCGATCATCACGATGGCCGCGTCGATCATCGCGCCGATCGCGATGGCAATGCCGCCGAGGCTCATGATATTGGCCCCGATCCCGAGAAATTTCATTGCCGTGAAGGCCATGAGCAATCCGACAGGCAGCATGATGATCGCCACGAGGGCGGAGCGGACGTGCAACAGAAAAATGATCGTTACCCCCGCCACGACAAGGCTTTCTTCGAGCAGCGTTGTTTTCAACGTCTCGATTGCCGACAGGATCAGGTCGGACCTGTCATAGACCGGCACGATGTCGACTCCTTCCGGCAGGCTTTGGGCCACCACGTCCAGTTCTGCCTTGGCGTTTTCAATCACATCCAGCGCATTGGCACCCACCCGCTGAAGCACGATACCACTGGCGACCTCGCCCTCACCGTTCAACTCGGCGATGCCGCGGCGTTCGCTGGGGACGATTTCGATCCGTGCGACGTCTTTCAGGTTGATCGGCACCCCGCCAATGCTGCGCAGGGTGATGTTGCCGATATCCTCGGTCCCCGCCAGATAGCCGCGTCCGCGCACCATGAATTCGAACTCGGACAGCTCCACCGTGCGCCCGCCGGTGTCCATGTTGCTCTCGGAGATGGCCTTGCCGATATCAGACAGCGTGATCCCCTGCGCGCGCATCCGGACCGGGTCAACTGTGACCGAGTATTGCTTAACGAAGCCACCGACACTGGCCACTTCGGACACGCCCTCTGCACGGCTGGCCCCGAAACGCACTACCCAATCCTGCAACGACCGCAATTCAGCAAGGCTCAGGTTCTCGCCGGTGATCGCATATTGGTAGACCCAGCCCACCCCCGTCGCATCCGGACCAAGGGCTGGTGTCACCCCGTCCGGCAGGCGAGCCGCTGCGGCGTTGAGGTATTCCAGCACGCGCGACCGCGCCCAGTACGGGTCAACGCCGTCCTCGAAGATGATGTAGACAAAGGAAATGCCGAAGAACGAAAACCCGCGCACGACGCGGGATCGCGGCACCGTCAGCATGGCCGAGGTCAGCGGATAAGTGACCTGGTCCTCCACCACCTGAGGGGCCTGGCCCGGGTAGTCGGTCAGCACGATCACCTGCACGTCCGACAGATCGGGAATAGCGTCGATCGGCAAGTTGCGCAGTGACCAGACCCCGGCGGCGATGATCAGGGCCGTGGCAAAGAACACCAGAACAAGGTTCCGGGCGGACCATTCGATGACACGCGCGATCATTCGCTTGCCTCCGGGGAGGCCAGCGCAGCCAGGGCGGCGTTCAGGTTGCTTTCCGCGTCGATCAGAAAGGTCGAGGTGGTGACGACCCGGTCGCCCTCGGCAATACCTTCGCGGATTTCCACCATTCCGGAGGCCTGTCGCCCCACGACCACATCCTGCGGCGCGAATTTACCCTCTCCCATGTCCCGGATCACCACCTGGCGATCGCCGGTGTCGATCACTGACGTTTCCGGCACTTGCACCACGGGCGCGCCGTCGCCCGTCGCCAAAGCCACATCAGCAAACATGTTGACCAGCAGGCGTCCCTCAGTATTGGGCAGATCGATGCGGACGCGTGCAGTTCGGGTCTGCATATCGACCTCAGGGTATATCTTGTCGATCAAGCCGCTGAAGGTTTCGCCCGGCAGGCCGGGAAAGGTGATCGTGGCCGCGTTTCCGTCCGCAAGGCCGATCAGAGCGGATTCCGGCACGTCCGCAAAGACCCAGACAACCGAGGTATCGGCAATACGAAACAGCGTTTCGCCAGCCTCGGACATCATGCCTTCGACGGCCATTCGTTCCAGAACCACGCCCGACCGCGGTGCCATCAGGCTGATTTGCACCGGCGCACGCCTGTCCGCCGCGATCTTGTCGATCACTGACACGGGAACTCCCAGGTTTGCCAGCCTTTGACGGCTGCCTTCCACGCGCCCTTCACCACTTCGCAGGTCCGAAACATACTGTGCGGCCGCCGAGACGATATCCGGAGAATAGAGCATCGCCAGCGGTTCGCCCGCTTCAACGATTGATCCGGTCGTTACATCCTCAACTTCTTCGATGAAAGCATCTGCACGCAATGAAATGACGCTTACCCGACGCTCATCCAGCGCGACGATCCCCGGCGCTCGCACCGTCATTGCCATGGGCTTGAGCACCGCAACTGACGTACGTACGCCGGTGCGCTGTAGTTTGCCGGGCGATACCGTCACCGATCCGGCATCTTTTGCCTCATCGGCAAAAACGGGAAGGTAGTCCATGCCCATGGAATCCTGCTTAGGCACCGGCGACGTATCGGGCAGGCCCATCGGATGCCGGTAGTAGAGAACGGTTCGTTCGCCAATTTTCGCCTCTAGGGGGTTGGGCGCCTCTGGGTCAAACGACACATCTTCGCTTGCCAGCACCGGCAGAAACGCCTTGCCATCGACGGTGTCGGTCGGCACCGCGGACCACTCGGCAAGACCGTCAGGGTGTCGATAGTAGATAATCGGGCCCATCGCCGATCGGATTTCGGCCGGCATCGCATCAGCTCTACGTCCCAAAAGTGCTGTGAGCTGCGTCTGCGCCACATCCGTCAGCATCGCAGGCGTCCAGCCTTTGCCGCCCGCCGCAAGGCCAACCCATCCAGCCGCGCTGCCAACGACGGCGATCAGCACCAGTTTGCCAAACGCGCTCATGGCTGTACCTCGATCACGATCTGTGCCTGAACGGTTTCCATCTCGCCCTGCACCTTGGCCGCAACGGAAAAGCGCCAGTTTCCGTCCATCGTCAGATCGGCAGAGAAGCGATAGAGACCCGGCTCTTCGCCGGGTAACGCCAAGACCGGTGAAGTCATCGTCTCCATCCCGTCCGGCGCCATATCCAACCTTGTGGCAAAGATGACGGCGCCCTCCACGGGCGCATTGGTGCGGGTATCAATCAGACGAACTTCTAGAACCGCATCGTCTCCGAAGGCATAAGTCGTCTCGACAAGAACGAGAATGTAATCAGATGCAGCGGCCTGTGCCACCGGCACGGAAAGCTGGGCTGCGACCACGAGGGCAGCAAGGGCGCTGTGAATATAACGGGGCATGATACGCCTGTATTGACGGGCAACGGGAACGCCGACCATCGTATCGACCTGGAACTGGTCTAAACGTTACATCGGCGCGCGGCTTTTGGTGCGACAAGCACCAGAACCGCTATGCCTTGGGCGGTCTTTGCAATCCGCCGTCCGCGTGTTGCAGGATCGCCGTCGCCTCGGTCCGCAAGAACCCGGCACGTCCGGAGCGAGGCAGGTTCGCCAGGATCACCCGTTCGAGCCCGGCCACGATCGGGACCACACGACATTGCGTCGTGGAAATGCAGGCAGCATCGCATTCCGGCATATCCGGACAATCACTCGGGCAGCAATCGCTCTGCATGGCCATTTCAGGCGCTGGGTCCACGCTTGAAATGGACGCAAGATTGATTTGCACCAGAACAGCGCCAACCAACAGAGCAACCAGAAAAAGGCGCGTTTTGAATAACATGCAACATACTATGCTGAAGTTCTCATAGATCAGCAATACACGTTTTGCTGAAATAGAAGTGTCGTCCAGCTTCACGCTCAATACGCGGATCGTCTAAAGCCTCAATCGCCGTAGTCTGAGCGCGTTCGCGATGACCGAGACCGACGAGAGGCTCATTGCGGCGGCGGCGAACATGGGCGACATCAACAGCCCGAATACCGGGTAGAGCACGCCCGCAGCTAAGGGCACACCGAGCGTGTTGTAGGCAAAGGCCCAGAACAGGTTCTGGCGTATGTTACGGATCGTCGCCACGGCCAGCGTCCGTGCCTTGACGATACCGTTCAAATCGCCGCGCAAGAGAGTGATGCCCGCGCTTTCAACCGCCACGTCCGCACCCGTACCCATTGCAAGGCCGACATCCGCTGCAGCGAGGGCAGGCGCGTCGTTGACACCATCGCCGGCCATGGCGACCTTTTTGCCATTCGCGTGGAGCTCGTCCACCAGTGCCTTTTTGTCTTCCGGGAGAACGCCGGCTCGTACTTCGTCGATGCCAAGACGCTGCGCCACGGCCCTTGCTGTGCGTTCGTTATCACCCGTAGCCATGATTATCCGCAGGCCCGCCTCGTGCAATTGCTTGATGGCCTCGGCCGTCGTTTCCTTGATCGGGTCGGCGACGGCGACGATGCCGGACAGTTTTCCTTCTATGGCCACGAACATGGCCGTCTTGCCTTCGCTTCGCAGAACATCTGCTGCCTCCTCTGCTGCGGAGGTGTCGAGGGACATGTCGCGCATCATCGCGGTGTTACCAAGCGCGACGGCGCGGCCCGAGACGGTTCCGCTCACACCCTTGCCGGTCACGGCTTCGAAGTTCTCGGCATTGCCGACTTTGATACCTCTCTCTTTCGCACCTTCGACGATGGCCTCCGCCAGCGGGTGCTCGGAGCCTTTTTCCAAGGCAGCCGCGAGGGTCAGAATGGTTTCTTCGGACTCGTCGTCCAAAGCGTTCACATCGGTTAGCGTCGGCTTGCCTTCGGTCAGGGTGCCGGTCTTATCGACGATCAGCGTATCGACCTTGGCCATGCGTTCCAGCGCTTCGGCGTCCTTGATCAGGACACCCGCCTGCGCACCGCGACCTGCGGCCGTCGTGATCGAAATCGGGGTCGCCAGACCCAGAGCACAGGGGCAGGCGATGATCAGCACTGACACCGCCGAGGCGATAGCAAAGACGAGTGCCGGTTCGGGCCCGAAGCCGAGCCAAGCGGCGAAGGAAAGGATGGCGACCACGACAACGGTCGGCACGAAATAGGAAGAAACCTGGTCCGCGAGCCCCTGGATCGGTGCACGGGATCGCCGCGCGTTCGAGACCATCTCGACGATCTGGCTCAGCATCGTGTCGGCACCTACACGGGCGGCTTCTATGACAAGGGAGCCGATCTTATTGATTGTGCCGCCGGTGACCGTATCGCCCGGACCTTTTTCGACCGGCAACGGCTCGCCGGTTATCATGCTCTCGTCGATGGATGACGTTCCGTCAACAACCTTGGCGTCAACGGGGACCGCATCACCTGGGCGAACCCTCAGGCGATCTCCCTCAACGATGTTTTCCAGCGGTGCGTCGTATTCCGTACCGTCGGGCAGAATGCGTCGCGCGGTTTTCGGGGCCAGATCGAGCAGCGCCCGGATGGCATCGCCGGTCCGTTCCCGCGCCCGCAATTCCAGTACTTGCCCGACGAAAATCAGAGTGATGATGACGACGGCAGCTTCAAAATAGGTGCCGACACCCGCGCCCATTCGGTACTCGTCCGGAAACACACCAGGAAGGAACGTGGCGACCAGCGAATAGAGATATGCCGCGCCGACACCAATCGCGATCAGCGTCCACATGTTGGGTGAGCGGTTCACGATCGACGCACAACCCCGCACGAAAAACGGCTTCGCCGCCCACAGCACGATCGGCGTCGCCAACAGGAACTCGAGGTATGTCGCCAGTTGATGCCCGATCCAGTCCCGGACCGGCAGACCGACCAGCTCTCCCATAGTCAAGATAACCAGAGGAACGGCCGCGGCGGCACTGATCCACATTCGGCGGGTAAAGTCGGTCAGTTCTTCGCTGGGTTCATCCGACGGCACCATCGGTTCAAGCGCCATGCCGCAGATCGGACAGGCGCCGGGCTCGTCACGAACTATCTCGGGGTGCATTGGGCAGGTGTACTGAGTCCCGGCTTTCGGGGTCATGCTGTGATCCGATGCCGTACCTGAGGCATAGTAGATCGGATCGGCCTCGAACCTGGTCTGGCACTTATCGGAGCAGAAGTAGAAGGTTTCACCGTCATAATTTGCCTGACGGGCCTCCGGAGACATAGTGACGGACATGCCGCAAACTGGATCCTTGGCTTGATCGGATGACCGCTCTTGCGGGTGCGGTTCTGTTACCTGTATCATGCTCTAGCCCTCCAAAATGATGCCAACTCCTAAGATGGGGCTTCCAGCAACGGGAAGGTCAAGCTTGGATTGCTGATTAGCGAAGGAAAGCTGATTGATACTGCCAATATAGGGGTGTATCCCCTTGACATACGGTAACGTAAAGCTTACCTATACTGCATGAAACAGACCAATGTACGCCAGTTCTTCCAGCAGTTCCCTACAGATGAGGCTTGCCTAGAGCACCTTTTTAACGTGCGTTTCGGTCAGGGCCACACCTGCCCTAAGTGTGAGCGCGAGGCCAAGTGGTATCGCCTGACCAAAGAGCAAGCCTATTCCTGCCAATGGTGCGGCCATCACATTCACCCAATGGTGGGTTCCATCTTTGAAAAGAGCCGCACGCCCCTGCAACTCTGGTTCTATGCGATCTTTCTATTCACTACGTCCAAGCACGGTGTCAGCGGCAAGGAATTGCAGCGCCAGCTTGGCGTCACATACAAGACAGCTTGGCGCATGGCAAAGCTGATCCGTGAACACATGGCAGAAGTGGACGGTGACGCGCCTCTGGGCGGCGCTGGTGAAGTCGTAGAGGTCGATGAAACCTTTGTGGGCGGCAGAACAACGGGCATGGACTGGCGCAAGCGCAAAACTGTTGTGATGGGCATGATGGAGCGCGACGGTGACGTGATGCTCAAGGTTGTCCCAGATCAAACGCGCGGCTCATTGTTGCCTCAGATCACTGCAAATATTGCGACTGGCTCCGAAATCCACACAGACGAGTTGCGGACCTATAACAAAGCCATTCCAGTCGATCGGTATACGCATAAAACTGTGAACCACGGCAAAGACGAGTATGTCGGGCCGGGGGGTGAAACCACCAACTCAATCGAAAACTTCTTTGGACACCTCAAGCGGTCTCTGAAAGGCACACACAACAACGTGTCGCCGAAGTATCTTGAAGCCTATGTCAAAGAATTTGAATACCGCTTCAATCGTCGGACGACTCCCGAGGTGATGCTTGACGAGTTGCTTTCTCGCTTCCCTGAGTTGGGCTCTTAATCACTTCATCCAGCTTGTCGAGGTCGCCTTCCGGGTCGGCCTCATGCTCTTTGATAAAGGCTTCAATTTTCCCCTTACGGGCTTCTTTTAAATTAGACACTTTCTACCTCCGAGGCTTTGGCAATTAAGAAGTTGGCGGCCATTTGCCAACCTATAGCATTTACCTGATATGAATGGCGGTCAGCTTGGTCGTCCCCCGTTAAGTGGCTTATTTCTGATAACGCCATCTGTAGATCGGAATTGTGACGCCTTTTTAGCACCGCAAGTTGTCGCTGGCTCTCTTGAATATGCCTATTCGTCTCTCGGTTCCAAATGCGCGATCGCTCGTCATCAGAGGTTGATGCAGGAAGTCCCATCGTCGGGTGCTCGAACTCAACATTCGTATCTATCAGGCTGTTCGTTATAGCTTCACCAACCCCCCGCCAAACTTTCGCCCTTTCACTTGCGATTTTGGCCTTAGATTTACCAAACAAGCGAGGAAAGTTTATGGCTATAGGGTCCCAAAAAGCAAACAACACAGAGCCCAGGGCGAACCCAAAGCCAAAAGGTCCTGTAAGGAAAAGACCTATCTCGGCAATCTTCTCGAGAGCGTACATCATAGATGCCCGCCCGCAATCGCTCTGGCCCGACACGCAGTTCTGTAAAATTCGGTCGAGGCCATAAGTCTCAGCGGTGTTCTCAATATTGAGATTGACCAAAGCTTGAAACGGGTTCCAAACCAAGTTGGTAAATAAGACCCCCAACAGGAACCCCGTAGAAAGCTTACGTTTGAATAGGCCGAGCATATTATGATATTTCTGACGAAAACGGGATAGGTCACGCCATCCATCTCACGACTCCCGATCCGAGTCCAGGAATAACGTATGCTGCGGGGATACACCCCCCAATATATTACATAATAACTCTTACCGGTCCAAAATCTTAGTGTTGCGATAGTATATTATCGTAGATATGCTGAGCCTAGTCACAGAGGGCCCTCAGCATGCGTCATCTATTTAAGAAGCTCCTCCCGTCGGTCGCAGTCGCTTTGACTGTGACAAGTTCTTTGCTGCCGATGCCCGCTCGCGCGCAGACATACCCGATCGATTGCGCGATCCTCTTGTGCTTGTCTGGCGGCTGGCCTGCTTCCGTTCCTTGCGCCCGAGCACGCGCCGAATTCATCCGACGAATTACGCCTTGGCCGGTGGAACCTCCGCTTCAAATCTGGCGCTGCCCTATGGGCGCTTCCTTTGAGACCGCTCCAGCACCAAACAGTTCAGACCGCATCTTTGAAGCGTTCTTCCAGTACAACAGCACTGGTCTGCGACAATCCTATCCAGCGCGCGATACCGCTGACCCAATTGCGGCCGCTTGGCGCACCTCAGAAGCCCCGGACTACCTTGTTCCCGCCGAGCAGGCCCTCCGGCTCGTTCAAGATCGCGCGGACATCGATATCAGCGGACCTGAGTTCAACTTCGTGCAGTCCATTCGCGTCTTTGATGTCCGGTATGCGCGACAGCACGAATCCGGACGCGACGGCGATTGCAACCGTAGTGCCACCGTGGTCCTCGGCACATATGGAACGCAAGGTGACTTCGCCTGGCAGAGGTCCTCCATAACCGCCCTACCAGCCGCCCATGCCGGTCTCGAACGATGGGGCCAGAATTGCCCCAGTATCTATCATCAATCCGTTTTCGTCGACTGGCGTGACTACGAGGGCAACTACGGCTTTGAACAGGTGAACTACTGAACTTACGCGAAATGGCTCGGACTGTAAGATTGGTTTCGCGGACATGTGCAATGCCACCTCGCGCGTTAGTCGTCGCAGTACGGTTCGGCATTTCGGCAAACGCCGCAGGGTAGCCCTCCTCACCCGCCCTCGTCTCTTCCGATCCGCATGAGCGCCTCGAAGTCGATTTCTTGCTTCTGTTCGTCACTTATATCCGGCCGGATTTTTGATACCGGCTGGGGTCCATGGACGTCCCACATCACCGCGTGCGCGCCTGTAGTCCAGCTATAAACCCAACCAACAACGCTGCGCCCGTCGGTCCCGATCAGATTGGCAATCGCGACGCCTTCACCATTATCATCGTCCACTGTTTACTGACTTCCTGCACTTTGGCGCTGCAATCGCGGCATCGTGTTCTCAGGCTTCGCCTGCACAGCATGACGCAATTGGTGGATGTTGGCTAACTGCTCTTCCTTGAGGTAGCGGATTTCACGAAGGGACATCCAAAGCGGTACGCCCCAAATTTGCATTGCTCTCAAATCCTATGGTCGGGCTCCGTGGCGGCTTCAACGATCCCGAGAACCTCATAGGGGTCAAAGCCGATGGCGCGGGCGAGGACAACCAGCTCGACGACGTCGACCCGGCGCTGGCCGCTTTCAAGGCGGGCAATGAGGGATTGGTGGCATCTGAGCTTAGTCGCCAATTCAGCCTGTCCAAGGCCTGCCTTGATTCGGGCGTCGACCAACGCTTGGCAGAGTGCCACCTGTCCCGTGCTTCTGATTGTCTTTGCCACGCGTCACATACCTTTTGTAACGTCGCTAGCGGATGAAATCTGTTATCTAAAAAGTAGATATATGAGGGCGTTATCGGCGTCTGGTTTCCATGGGCTGCAAGTCTGATGCTCCCGAGGTCGCCCATCAATCCCCTACCAATTGCAGAAATCGGCCATAGTCCTCGCTGACTTCGCGCGCTTCCTCGAAGGCACGGGCCCGTTCACCGTCGAGGCAACGGAAGTAGTTCTGGATATCCTGGATGTAATCTTCGAAATCGCCACGGATGATGTCCGCATATTCCCGCGCCGCCAGCGAATCGCTTGGTAGAAAAGGGCGGGTTGGGGCGAAGCAGGATTCCGCCAAAACCAGCCCGGGAACGCAGATCAGAGGGACCACAGATTGCAATGGCAGCAGTCCAGTCAACCTTGGGTTTGTCAAACCTGTTATCTCCTTGATCGCGGACACTAGCCGTGACTAGTGTCCGCGTGACTAAACTACAGCTGATGCATGATATTACATCTTGCGGTTGAAAGTATACTATCGTAACTCTGGGCTTCAAGTGAAAATGCCTAGGGTCGCGCCATTGAAGAAAGCGTGAGCCGGGCCATGAACTGGGACATCGAAGCACCAAATGTGGTTACGGAAGCCAGGTTCCGCGAACTCGTGGAAAGCGGCTATTGTGCAGAAATCCTGTGCCAGGAGACGGCACATAAGAAAGGCCCCAGCTATTACGGGGTCTGGATTATGCGTGTTGTCTCTGATGACGGGGTGGAAAAGCTCCTCGTCACCGCCCGCACGCGGACGACCTACAACGATATCAAGATCCGCGAGTTCAAGACGGTCTCCGGCGTGGTGTCTTTCTTCATTGGCCTTGGTTTTGCGCATGTCGACCTGCCGCTTGAGGCGGGAACAAGCCGCACGCATAAACTCGCCCCGCCAGACAAAGCCCCATCAGACAAGGGCGCTGACAACTAACCTCGTCTGCCTCTGGCTGGTCGCCATGCCAGCCTCCGCGCAAATAGTCCTGGTCATGGATAGCGACGGCTCTCTTACCCCGTCGCGCTCCCAAAGCAGCTTTGCTCGAAACTACAATGACGGGATTGGTCAGGGTTCGGCCTCCGATGGGATCGCGATCCTCGGCGAGGTAGAGTCCGAGCAAGAGGGCGTCCAAGTTGCGGCCTTTGCCCGCCTGACTCCCCTGCCCCGCGCCGATGTTCTCTCTGGGATTCAGACCACGGCCTTGCGCTATGCCGGCCATCCCGGCCTGCGTCGCGCGGGGCTTTCCGTGACGGATTGGCTGGCTCTCTATCGAGCCAATATCGAGGTTGAGAGCGCCTATCGGCAGAATGCGATTTCAAGTGCAGGTGCCATTGGCCTTGGCCAGTTAATGCCCGCCACGGCCAGTGATCTGGGCGTCGACCCGCGTGATCCGCTGCAGAACCTCGACGGCTCCGCCCGCTACCTCGCGATGATGCTGGGGGCCTTCGGCGATCCGCGTCTCGCCCTCGCAGCCTACAACGCCGGACCCGATGCGGTCCGCCAGTATGACGGCATTCCCCCTTACCGAGAAACCCAGAACCACGTGGCCCGCGTCATGGCCGTCGTAGCCCGATTGGAAGGATCAAATTCATGATGTCCCAGCCTTTTTGGAAATCATTCCTAAAAACACTTATCGGCAATGTCACGAGAGCGCGCAGCGCGGCAGTGCATTGGCGATACCGCTTTTTCCAAACAAGTTGGATTTCACACCTCTTTGTCGCCTCGCTGGCGCTCTTTCTGGTATTCGCTGAGCCTGCGCTTGCGCAAAGCATTGATCTTTCCCCGATTCAGAGCCTGTTGCAGGGCATCGTTGATGCGCTGACCGGCCCGCTCGGCGTCGTGATCGCCACACTCGCCGTTCTGGGCGTGTTCCTCAGCTGGTTCTTCAATATCATCGATCTGCGACAGGCCCTCTGGGTTCTCGTCGGCATTGCCGGTGTTGCCGCCGCTCCCACTATCGTTGCCGCAGTTTTCGCCGGTGGCTGAGCGCTCGCCTCTCTTTCTCGGCCTCGTGCGCCCGCCCAAGCTTCTGGGCCTGCCCATCATGTACGCGATGGTCTGGCTTTTCGGCTCGGTGCTCTTGTTCGTCTGGGTCCAGCACATCGCGGTGCTGGGTGTGGCGGCCCTGCTCTACCCGGTGCTCTGGAAGGCTGCGGATTGGGACCCACGCTTCATCGACGTGATGATGACGGCGCTGCAAGAGACGCCGCCCACGCGGAACCGCTCCATCCACGGCGGGGACAGCTATGCCCCGTGAAGCCGCGCTTGATCTCCGCACGATGACGCCGGACTGGTACGCGCACGAGACCCGCCTCGCGCACATGCTGCCCTATGTGAGCCTCGTCGATGACCAGACCGTGCGGACCCGGGTCAACGAGCTTTTCCAGTGCATCCGGCTCGACGGGGTCAATAGCTACACGACCGATGACGCCTATCTCGACAAGGTGACCGCGCTCTTTGCCCGGATCATTGCGCAATTGGGGCCGGAGTTCAGCTATTACGTCCATAAGGTCTCGAAGGCGATCACGCCGGACCTCGAGCCGCTGCGCGAGGACAGTTTCGCGGGAGAAGTCGACCGGCTCTGGCGCAAGAAGCTAGAGACCAGCGGGCTGCGCGACAAGACGCTCACCCTTACGATCATCCATCGCCCGCCTCCAAAAAGCGTCCTGCCATTCCTGAACCGCAGCGCGCCGGACCGACTGAAGGAGGAGACCCGCAAACGCCTGCAGCGCCTCGGTGAGGCCGTGAACGTCTTCCTCTCGGGGCTTACCGAGCTAAAGCCGCGCCTGCTCTCAGCCGGATCGGGAGAGTTGGTGGGATTTTTGGGCGCGCTCAACACGGGCACCGAGCTGCCACTCTACCCGGCCAACACCTACGGCTTTTTGTCCGTCAACGTCGCCAATACCCGCGTGACCTTTCACGGAGACCATTTCGAGCTCTCGGAAGGCGTCGTGGGCCATCGCTACGGCAAGAGTTTCACCATCGGGGAATACTCGGAAGGCACCTCCTGCACGATGTTCGACATGCTGAACCTGCCGGTCGACATGATCGTCACCCATTCCTTCACGCCGATCAATTCGAACCTCATGGCGGGCCGCATCAAGCGGCAAAAGCGCCAGATGCAGGCCAGCCAGGACGCAGCCCTCTCGCTCCTGGAAGCCCTCGACATCGCCGCCGATGATCTCGAGGCCAAGCGCCAAAGCTTCGGCGAGCATCACATGGTCGTGACGCTTTTTTGCGACACGCTCGAAGAACTGCAAACCCTCAGCGCCGAGATCGTGAACGCCGCCGCAACCGAAGGCGTGAAGATGATTGGCGAGCGGGTCGCGGCCAAGGCGCATTACCTCAGCCAGCACCCCGGCAACCAGCCCAAGCGCGTCCGCGCCAGCGCCGTCACCAACCGCAACTTCGCGGATTTTGCGGCCTTCCACCGGACACAGCTCGGTAAACCTGCAGCACTTACCCCCTGGGGCCGGGTCGTCACATATTTGCCCACGCCGGAGCAGAGCGCCTACCGGTTTTCCTATCACGAGCAGGGATCGCCCGACAAAGAACCGACCAGCGGCCATACCCTGATCATGGGGCGGCCCGGGTCCGGCAAATCGGTACTGTCAGCCTTTCTGATGACCCAAGCCCGTCGAGCAGGGGCGCGGATCTTCGTCTTCGATTACCGTCTCGGTATGGAGATGGCGGTCCGCGCCAATGGCGGGCGCTACGCCTCCCTGAAAGCAGGCCAGCCCACCGGTCTCAATCCACTTTGGACCGAGACCGATGCGCGGGGCACCGCGTGGCTCTCGGACTGGCTCACCACACTGCTCTACCGCGCCGACAAGCCTCTGACCCCTGCGCAGACCAACCGCATCCAGGAAGTCGTGCGCCAGAACGCGCAGGCCACAAACCCGGCCCTACGGAACTGGCGGGATTTCGCATCGCTCTTTGTCTCCACCGACGATGGCGGCGATCTGCACCAGCGTTTGCTCGAGTGGACCGAAGAGGGCCGCTATGGCTGGATCTTCGGGCAGACGCTGGAAGACACGTTCTCGCTCGAAGGCGATGTCGTCGGGTTCGATCTCACCGGCATTCTCGACAGCGAGGCCGAGAAAGAACGGATGGCCGTCCTCTCCTATCTCTTCCGCCGGGTCGAGCGCGAGATCGAGGACCGCCGCCCCACCATCATCGTGATCGACGAGGCCTGGAAGGCGCTTGACAATGCGTATTTCGCCGAACGGCTCTCGAACTGGCTGGTGACCGCGCGCAAGCAGAACACCGTCGCGGTGATGATGACGCAATATGCCAGCCAGCTTGAGCGCACCCGGACCGGCAAGACCATCGTCGAAGCCGTTCCGACGCAGATCCTGCTGCCCAATATCCGCGCGCAGCCTGCGGACTACGCCATGCTGAACCTCACGGAGAAGGAGCTCGACGTCCTTCTCAACACGGGCAGCAACAGCCGCCTCGCACTGATCCGCGACGGTCAGGGCTCGATCGTCGTCGATGCCGATCTGAGCGCGCTTGGACCCAATCTCACCATCCTTGGCGGCATGGAGAAAGGCGAGGCGCTCGTGGGTGCCGATTACCGCGACCGCACTGATTTCTGGAGGCTTTCATGATCCGTATATGGCGTTTTGAGATTTCACCAAAAAATCCTGCATCGTTTTTCGCGTTCGAGCGCAGCGAGAGGCAGCGAACAAACGATTCAAGACAATCTCGAAACGCCAAATTGTTGGCTTTGGCTGCGCTCGGCGCGCTGGCCTCCTGCACCCAGTACCGGGAGCCGCAGGCGAACTGCTTCACATTCCTTGCGTCCACGGCACCCGTCGCGCCGGATTGCAGCTTCACGCCCCTCGGCGCACCGGAGGGTGACGTTGACGTCTAGGCTGCCCCATATCCTGGCGCTTTGCCTGTTGCCCGGTCTCGCCCTGTCCCAAGGCGTGCCAACCAATGACAGCGGGCTGACTGCACGCGATATCGTAGAAACGGGTGATCGCGAGGCAGACTTGGCTGTTCAGGCCGACAAGCTTGCCGTGCGCGAACTCATCGCCGAGATCGAACGGGAGCAGCTGGAAACCCTCCGACGCATCCTCGATGCCCAGACCAGCTTCGGCGGTCAGGGCCTGCCCGCCATGGTCTCGGGGCTGGAAAGCGGCAGCGGCGATCCCCACCGCGCCGTGGAAGCCGTCTATGGCACGGGAGAAATCGATCCCAATCCCGGCGGTGCGCAGATGTTCGGGGATGCGTCTGAGAACATCGAGCAGCTCATCATCCGGGTCGCCCAAGAGACCAGCGGCTTTGCGGGAGTTGGCCGCGCAGGGCTCTCGCCCGTCCAGTGGCGCGCGTTGCTGCAAGCCCTCATCTGGCAGGAAAGCCGGTTTACGATTGGGGCACGGTCTCCCGTCGGCGCCTATGGTCTCACCCAGATCATGCCCGGCACCGCCAGCGATCTTGGTATCAACCCGGAATATTATGACAGCCCCTACCTGCAGGTGCATGGTGGCGCGCGGTATCTGGCGGCCCAGCTCAACACCTTTGACGGCAATATCATCAACGCCCTCGCGGCCTACAACGCCGGCCCCGGTCGCGTGTTCGAATATGGGGGCGTGCCACCCTTCCGCGAGACTAGAGCCTACGTTCAGGTCATCCCCGAACGCTATAACCTCTATTTGACCCGTATCGGGGGGATCGAAGCGCTTGGCACGATCGACCCCGCGTTACTGGCAAATGCCAACCTCTCGATCACCGGGCATGGCGCGGCGTTCTATGGCAACAATTCGCCCACCGCGATCCGACAGGGCGCCCTGCGCATCGCGGACATCGTCGAGCGGATCTCTGAAACCGAGGATGTGCAGGAAAGCATCGCGCTCAACACCTATGCGCGCGCCGAACTCGTGCGCCTTGTCGCCGCACGCATCCGGCTACAGGCGGCGCGAACCCGCGTGCTGTCTGCCGAAGAGCTGGCACAGGCCAGCGCCCGCATGGCCGAAGGCGCGTTCATGGATTTTACGATCAGGGAGATTGAATGATGAGACGGAAGTTTCTGAGAGCGGCCTTGGCCACAACGCTTGGAATTGGCCTGCATCTGGGAGCCCTCTCCCCTGCCGCAGCGCAGGGCGTGCCCGTCGTCGATACCCAGAACATCGCGCAAAACATCCAGCAGCTCCGGCAGATGATCGAGGACGAGATTCTGCAAAACGAGCAGCTGACGCAGCTCCGTGAACAGCTCGGCCTTCTCACGGACCAACTCGCGGAGCTGCAAAGAACCTATGAAGCGCTCACCCGACTTGCCGAGCTTCCCGAAATCATCCGGACGGAAATGGAAGACGAGTTGAACGGTCTGCTCGACCAGGAGTTCGGGGACATCCTCGCCACGATTGAGGCGATCAAGACTGGGGATTTCTCCGGCCTGTCTGGTTCTGGCGCAGGCGAGATCGAAACCCAGATGGACCGGGTGCTGGCCGATCTCGGCTTCGATGAAGACACGCTCTCGGAAATGGCCACGAGCGGCAATCCCGGGGCCAACCGTGTGGCCACGCAGGCAACAACCGGCGCGCTCGTCTCAGCCGCCGCCCAGAACAGCTATGAAGATGCCGGCCAATCGCTCGAGCGGGTCGACCGTCTTGTGGGGCTTATCGACGACATGGACGAACTCAAGGAAAGCATCGATCTCAACACGCGCGTGACCGCTGAATTGGCCATCGCCCTCGTGGCGATGTGGCAACTGGAAGCGATTCAAACCGTGGGTGACGGCACCGGCGGCGTGATCGACGCCGCCACCATCGCCGAGGAACAGCGCTTCATGGATTTCACGCTACCGGACCTCCAGGCAGACTGATCGTGGGGGCATGACGGGTGGCGACTGAACAAGAAATCATCGAGGAAGAACTGGTCTACGGTGCCTTGCGCCGCGAACGACTCTGGCAACGCCTTGGTCTGACAGGTCTTGTCTTCGGCATCATCGGCTGTCTGAGCGCAGCAGCAGTCTCGATCCTCGATGTCGACCCACCCCCCGTCGTTGTCCCGTATGATCCCGCCACTGGTTTTGCCCTGCCCGAGGCGTCCGTTGGGGCCACATCCGTCACCGCCAACCAAGCGATCATCGAGGCGGAGGTCTTCCGCTATGTGACCGACCGGGAGGTCTATAACCAGCTCGACAACGATCTGCGCATCCGCAGCGTCCTGCGCCGCTCGGACGGAGCTGCCGAGAGCGGGCTGCGCCAGATCTGGAACAGCGCCAACGAGAATTACCCGCCGACGGTCTATGGCCCCAATGCTCGGCTCGACGTGGAAATCCTCAGCATCAACCGGATCGGAACCAACCGCGCGACGGTCCGCCTGCGCAAGCGCCTGACGTCCATTAACGGCACCCAGACCGGCCTCTTCACTGCGACGCTTCTCTTCGAGTTCCGTCCCGAAACCCGTCGCTCCATCGACGAGGTCTGGACCAATCCATTTGGGTTTACCGTGCGCGAATATTCCATCCGCTCCGACAGATTGGAGAATTAGTTTGATCAATAGGTTCTTTGTTGCTGCCATATTTGTTTTGCTGCCCGGCCTTGCCTTTGCCGAAGCGATCCCGCGCGGTGGTCCAAATGACAGCCGGGTGCGGCTGGCAACATATCAAGAAGGTCAGGTCTACCGCCTCAGCGTCTCGCTCACCCATGTCACCACCATCGAGTTTGGTGAGGGCGAAAGCATCCGCTCGATTATCGCGGGCGACACGGAAGGGTTTGAGATCGATGGCGTGCCCGGTGGTCAGGCATTTGCAATCAAGCCCGTCGCGCGCGGCGTCCATACCAATGTGACGGTCTACACGAACAGGCGCAGCTACTATTTCAACGTCGAGGAGGTCCGCAGCCCAACCTTCTACGTGGTGCAGTTCCGCTATCCGGAGGACGATGCGCGCCCGACCCGGGCCATCGCGGCCCAAGCGCCGAACTACAACTACGGTGCCAGCGCGCGGACCGAGTTCACGCCAACCCGCATCTGGGATGACGGGACGTTCACGTATTTCGCCTTTCCAAGAAACGCCCCTGTGCCAGCGATCTTCCGCTACGCGGGCGGCCGTGAACGTACGGTCAACACGCAAACCCCTGAGGACGGCGTGATCCGCGTCAGCGGCGTGAACCGCCAATGGGTCCTGCGACTTGGCGAAGAGGTGGTCTGTATCGAGGCGATCCCGCCCGCGGAGGCCGCCTCATGAGCGATACCGGGAACACCGAGCTGGAAAAACGCCTCGCCGCCCTTGAGAAAGGCAGCTGTCTCTTATACACATCTCCGAGCCCACGAGACCGT
>OJBE01000119.1_pt1 | contig 21671 bp, 18 predicted proteins | sample 1590521 | NCBI WGS metagenome assembly OJBE01 (sample SAMN05416807, study PRJEB24817) | seawater metagenome | isolation source: Sea water | place: Canada:Atlantic | collected 2013-07
CCGGTACGTTCCGTGCGCAGCGAAGCCGGTGTGGCGACCACCACGCAGCTGACCTCGCGTCTGATGCAGCGTCTGGATGAAAACCGCGCGGCGAACTCTGTCTCTGAAAAAGCGTCTGGCAAGGCACAGCGCCAGTCGCTCGAGATGCTGATCAAAACGCTGGATGATGCACCCGGTTTCGTGGACCTGACCGACGGTCAGACACTGGATCGCCGCACCCAAAGCGTGCGCGTCAAGGGCAAGGGCGATCTGTCGCTGGGCCTGCTGGTGAACGGCCGCGAGCTGAGCAGCGACCGCGTAGGCGAGCGTACAAGCTTCGAGAAGAACAACACGCAGGCACTGGATTTTGTCGCGGTGAAACTGGACGCGGGGCAGAACACCCTGACGCTGGTCGGCCGTGACGGTTTCGGCATCGAACGTGTCCGCGAGGAAATCACCGTGGTTGCCCCCGGCAAGCCCGCCAAATTCGAGGTGATCATGCCCGACACCGCGCCCGCATCGCCGACCGATGTGATCCCGGTTGTGGTGCGTGTGCTGGATGCCCGTGGCATGCCTGTACCTGCCTCCGGTACCGTGACCCTCAGCGCCAAGCTGGCCCTGTGGGACGTGGCCGACATCCGCGAAGGCACCCCCGGCGTGCAGGTCTATCTGGACAACGGCGAGGCCACCTTTGGGCTGATCCCGCCACAGGTTGCAGGCACAGACCGTATCACCATCAGCGGTGCCTTTGGCCGCGCCGAAGAGACCATCACATTCACCCCCGATCTGGACCAGCGCATCATGGTTGGCGTGATCGAAGGGGCCGTGGCCTTGGGCGGTGCGAAGGGTGAGCTGCTGGACGCGGATCGTTTCAGCTCTTTCGAAGACACAACCACCGGTCTGCGGGGTGAAGTGTACCTTAAGGGCGTGATCTCGGGTGATGCGCTGCTGACACTGCGCTATAGCTCGGACCGTGACACCGAAGACCGCCTGTTCCGCGACATCCGTGGCGACGAGTTCTACCCTGTATATGGTGACAACTCCGAACGTGGCTTCGACGCGCAATCCTCTGAAAACCTGTACGTTAAGGTCGAGAAGGGTCGTTCGTACATCCTTTACGGTGACATCGCGATCGAACCCGAAGCCAGCGCGTTGAAGCTTGACGGCATGCGTCGTGTGGTGACCGGTGCCAAGGCCCATTGGGAAAACGACAAGGTGGGCGTGACCCTGTTCGGTGCCCGCACCGCCCAAGAGCAGCGCGTGCAGGAATTCCTCGGGCGTGGTGTGTCCGGCCCCTATGACCTGGATCTGGACGGCTACGTACAAGGCTCCGAGCGGGTTGAACTGCTGGTGCGCGATGAAGAGGGCGGGGATGTGATCTCGACCACGCCGCTGCGCCGCGGCAGCGACTACCTGCTGGACTTCTTTGGCAACTCGATCACTTTTGACGATGCGGTGCGCCAGTTCGACGGTCAGGGCAACCCTGTGTCGGTGCGCGTCACCTACGAAGTCGATGTGGAAGGGGCCGACCGCTACTGGCTGTATGGCGGTGAGGTGAACCTCGCGCTGACCGACCGCACCACCGTTGGCGCACGTATCGTGCATGCCGATGCCGACCGTGGCAATACCGCCCGCGAGCGTCTGCACTCTGCCTATATCCGTCACGAGGGGACGCAGGGTGGCGTGTGGGAAGCCGAGGCTGCGCGCTCCGAAGATGCGAATGGCGTATCGGATACAGCCTACCGTCTGTCCTACGACATCCGCAAGGAAACCGGACACTTCAACTTCGAGATGGTTCACACCGGCGAGAAGTTTGCCTCGCGCGGCGGTCTGGCTCTGCCCGGCACCACCCGTGCGCGTCTGAACTACGGGTTTGAGATCGACGGGACCAGCGACTTTGTTCTTGGTGTGGACTATGTACGTGACCGCACCTCTGACATCGAGCGTCTGACCGTGGATGCCGTCTATGCCAAAGAGTTCAGCACGAACTTCAAAGGCTACATCGGGCTGGAGTATCGCCTGGATCACACCGCAACCTCGAAGAAGGCCCATCCCGGTCTGATCCTTGGCGGCCACTGGACCCCTGCGAACCGCCCCGGCACCGTCATCACCGCAGAGCTGCGTCACCCCTTTGGCGGCTCGGACCGTCCGACAGAGCTGACCCTGGGCATGTACCGAGAGCCCGTGCCCGGCTGGCGTGCCTATAGCGAGGTCGAAATGAACTTTGGCGACGACAGCATGGCCACACACTCCAAGCTGGGTTTCTCTTACGACCTGAATGACTGGCTGCGCGGAAGCACTGATTTCGTCAAAGGTCTGGGATCTTCGGACACCATGTTTACCCAAGCGATGATGGGCAAATGGGCCATGAACGGGAACACCAGCTTCAGCTTCGGGATTGAACATTCCCGCAGCATGGAAAGCGACGATCACCGTCTGACCAGCGTTGCCCTTGGCGCGAAGTGGGGGTCCAGCGCGGAAAGCTGGGTGGGCGATGCCGATGCGGACACCACCTTTGAAGACAGTGGCAACACCCATTACGCCAGCTTTGGCATCGCGGGTAAGGTCACACCTGACTTCACCGTGCTGGGCCGTACCCGTGTTGCACTGGACAAGCGCGACGGTCGTGACCACCGCCGGATCCGGTCGCGTGCGGGTATCGCCTACCGTCCGGTTCACGATCCACGCCTCGAAGTGCTGGCATGGTACGAGCACCGCATCGAACAGCGCGAGACCAAATCGGTGACCCATATGTGGTCCGTAGACGCGGCCTATGAAGTAGACGCCGACCTGCGCCTGAACGCGAAATACGCGGGCCAGTCGCAAAAGCTGACCACCCTTGGCGGGTTCTCTGCCCGCGCCACCACCCAACTGGTGCAGGCTGGCTTTAACTACGAGTTCGGCGACAACCGGTTCCAGATCGGCTTGAACGCCGCGCATCTGTGGGACAACCAAGGCAATGCCACCAACGGTATCGGCGCAGAGATCGGGTTTGCCCCCACCAAAGGTGCGCTGGTTGCATTGGGCTATAACCGCGCGATGAACAAGTCGGCCCTGCGCAGCGATCTGTATCAGGAAGGTTTCTACCTGCGCTTCAAGCTGCTGCTGGATAACTCGCTCTGGGACCGTCTGGACAGCTTTATGGAAAGCTAAAGCCTAACGGGACAAACCCGTCACGGCACAAAAAAGCCCCGGCACATAGGCCGGGGCTTTCGTCATTTCAGAAGGGGTGGAGAAGCTTACGCTTCGCCGCCTTCTTCTTTCTTGATTTCTTCGCCGGTTTCCTGATCGACAACTTTCATCGACAGGCGCACCTTGCCGCGATCGTCAAAGCCAAGCAGCTTCACTTTCACTTCCTGACCTTCCTTCAGAACATCCGAAGGGTGGTTCAGGCGGCGATTTTCGATCTGGGATACGTGTACCAGACCATCGCGCTTGCCAAAGAAGTTCACGAAGGCACCGAAATCAACGATCTTGACGACGGTACCGGTGTAAACCGCACCTTCTTCAGGCTCGGCCACGATGGACCAGATCATGTCATAGGCTTTCTTGATCGAGTCGCCGTTTGGCGATGCGATCTTGATGATGCCTTCGTCGTTGATGTCGACTTTCGCGCCGGACACTTCAACGATCTCGCGGATCACTTTACCGCCGGACCCGATCACTTCACGGATCTTGTCGGTTGGGATCTGCATCGTTTCGATGCGTGGGGCGTGGACAGAGAATTCACCCGCGCCGGAGATGGCTTTGTTCATCTCGCCCAGAATGTGCACACGGCCCGCTTTGGCTTGCGCCAGAGCTTTCTCCATGATCTCGGGCGTGATGCCGGCGATCTTGATGTCCATCTGCAGCGACGTGATACCTGCTTCGGTACCGGCCACTTTAAAGTCCATGTCGCCAAGGTGGTCTTCGTCACCCAAGATGTCGGACAGGATCGCGTAGGAGCCGTCTTCTTCCAGGATCAGACCCATGGCAACACCCGCGACGGGCGCTTTCAATGGAACGCCTGCGTCCATCATGGACAAGGAGCCACCGCAAACCGACGCCATCGAGCTGGAGCCGTTCGATTCAGTGATCTCGGACACAACGCGGATGGTGTAGGGGAAGTCGGTGGAGGCAGGCAGAACCGCCTGCAACGCACGCCAAGCCAACTTGCCGTGACCGATTTCGCGACGGCCGGGGCCACCGACACGGCCAACTTCACCAACCGAATAGGGCGGGAAGTTATAGTGCAGCATGAAGTTGGATTTAAAGTTGCCGTGCAGCGCATCGATGAACTGTTCGTCATCGCCGGTGCCCAAAGTGGTCACAACCAGACCCTGTGTTTCGCCACGTGTGAACAGCGACGACCCGTGTGTACGGGGCAGGATGCCGGTTTCGGCCACGATGTCGCGGATTTCGTCGGTCTTACGGCCGTCGATACGCTTACCGGTTTTAACCACGTCACCACGCAGGATGGACGCTTCGAGGCCTTTCAGAGCGGACCCGAGGTTCGCGTCTTCCAGTTGCTCTTCGGTCAGCGCGGCTTTGATTGTTTCGCGGGCAGCGGCAACAGCGGCGGTGCGCTCTTGCTTGTCGGCGATTGCAAAGGCGGCGCGCATAGCGTCTTCGCCAGCAGCTTTGACAGCTGCGGACAGGTCCGAATAGTCAACCGGCTGGAAGTCAAACGGCTCTTTCGCGGCGTCTTCGGCCAGATCGATGATCAGGTCGATAACAGGCTGGATCTGCTCGTGCGCGAATTTCACCGCACCCAGCATTTCTTCTTCCGACAGCTCATAGGCTTCGGATTCAACCATCATCACGGCTTCTTTGGTGCCGGCGACAACCAGATCAAGACGTTGATCAGGGTTCAGGCGCAGGTCCTGCATGTCGTCGACGGTCGGGTTCAGAACGTAATCGCCATCCTCGAAACCAACGCGGCAGGCACCGATCGGGCCGCGGAACGGCGCGCCGGAAATGGTCAGCGCTGCGGAGGCAGCGATCATGGCGACCATGTCGGGATCGTTAGCCAGATCGTGGCTGAGAACGGTACACATCACCAGAACTTCGTTTTTGAAGCCGGGAACGAACAGCGGACGGATCGGACGGTCGATCAGACGGGCTGTCAGGGTTTCCTTCTCGGTGGGGCGGGCCTCACGCTTGAAGAAGCCACCCGGTACTTTACCGGCGGCATAGTATTTCTCTTGGTAGTGGACGGTCAGCGGAAAGAAGTCCTGACCGGGTTTTTGCTGGCGCGCAAAGGTGACGTTCGCCATGACGCTGGTTTCGCCCAGTGTCGCAATCACCGAACCGTCTGCCTGACGGGCCACTTTGCCAGTTTCCAGTGTCAGCGTCTCTTCGCCCCACTGCATGGATTTTTTCGTTACATTAAACATCTACGTTTCCTGTTTCGGCCCGGATCGGGCCATTTGCGTAGAGGGCATATTCCCCCTGACTCCGGTATCTTCTTTGTCGGGCGCTGGAGTCCGGGCGCCGGCTTTCAGATTGTGCGGCCATACAGCAGTTTGCCTGCGATGGGAAGGGAAGCGTTGCCCCCTACACGCGGCCCTGCAGGCCACAGATTGCAAGCCGCAGCAGAGCGGCAAGGGGGTCAGCCTGACAAGGTCTTGAACATCTTATAGTTTTGCAAGGTGACCCCGCCTTTGGTGACGATATTGGGGGCCTCGACGGTCCAGCCCATGCGCGTGAAAAACGGCTTTGCCTTTTCGCTGGCAAAGGTCCGAAGACGTCGCACGCCGAATGTGCGGGCACGGTCTTCGATGGCAAAATACACAGTGCGCCCCACGCCCGTACCCATATGATCGGGGTGCACAAAGGCCAGATCGATCAGCCCCTCGCGGTCAAGGGTCATGAACCCCGCCATACGGTTGTCTATCTCGACCACAATACCCGACACGGTATCAAACCGCCCTCGCCATGTGGCGGGTGCGGGCGCTGTCCCGGCCCAAGCGATGCGTTGTTCGGCCGCATATACATCCGCGGTGCCCTGATGCACCGCAGCAAAGAAAAGCAGCGCGGCTGCATCGGTATCTTGTGGGGTGAGGTCACGCAGGTTGATTGGCATAGGCTCTCCTTGTGGCGAACATCACTAAAGCACAGGGGGAAACGAAAAAACCGCCCCCTGTTGCCAGGGCGCGGTTTTCATCGTTATGGCGGTGCAGCGCTGGTTAGCGGCGCAGGCCCAAACGTTTGATCAGGTCCTGATAACGCGCGTCATCTTTACCTTTGACATAGTCCAGAAGCTTCCGGCGTGTCGCAACCATTTTCAAAAGGCCACGGCGACCGTGGTTGTCTTTCTTGTGGGTTTTGAAGTGCTCGGTCAGCGTTGCGATGCGCGAGGACAGAATGGCAACCTGTACTTCGGGCGAACCGGTGTCGCCTTCTTTGGTGCCGAATTCTTTCATGACGCGTGCTTTTTCTTCTTGCGTAATCGACATCGGGGTCTCCTTTTCGAAAGGTTAAAGTGATGGCACAGGCCGGGATGTCGTCCAGCACAGGCCCATGGAGTATCACCCGCTGACAGGAATCGTCGGGCGATGGGGGCGTATAGGAAAGTTTCGCCCCTTTGGCAAAGGATTAATGCGTCGCGGGGCACGTTGGCTTCTTTGACCGGTGAGAGGGCATCGGCGGCTCAGCCGCGCGTTAGCCCCGCAGCGAGGGCCGAGCTGAGGGGGATAAGCGATAGGTCGCCCGGCATCAGCAACTGATCCGACTGCACCATTGCCACAATCGCACCGTCCATTGATATCAGATGGGAGTGCAGATCCTCCGGATCCGGTTCAACTGCCACCTGGGGCGCTGTCGCGGCTGCATCGCTGTCGTCCCAGACCAGCAGCAAGCTGTCATCTTCTATGTCGAAACTGCGGATATCGACGATGCCATCGGGGCTGACCCAATCGCCAAGGATCACATCATCACGCCCTGCGCCCGGGGTCACCGTATCGTTTGATCCCGCAAGGATGAGATCATCGCCGCCGCCACCATTCAGGAAATCCCCTTCGTCGATATCGGTGACGCGCGCATCCTGCCGGTCCGGATCGACGGTGCCGTCAATCGTATCGTTCCCCCATCCACCAAAAAGCGCGTCTTGCCCGCGCCCCCCAATCAGCAAGTCATCGCCCAAACCGCCCATCACGGCGTCATCCCCGCTATCCCCGAAAAGCGTATCACCCCCGGCAGAACCGTTTAGCGTATCGCGGCCCGCGCCGCCCTGCAGGATGTCATCGTCATTATGGCCGGTAAGCCCATCCGCATCCTCGGCCCCCGCCAATAGATCATCGCCATCATCGCCATGCAGGTCATCGTTGCCCGCGCCGCCCCTCAATGTATCATCGCCGCTGTCCCCAAACACGGTGTCATCGCCATTGCGCGCCTCCACAAGGTCATCACCGCCATAGCCCGCGATCTGATCGCTGCCGCCCGAGCCGATAATCAGGTCATCCCGGGGGGTGCCGGAGATCACATCGCCGGCCGGTGCATCTTCGTCGGTGGTTGTCTCCTCCTCCTCGACCCCGATGTCGATAAAGGCGGCGGCCCCGACGGTGATCAACCCCATTAATCCGGCAAGAAACAGCATGTGCAAACCCGACCCTATTGCCCGCATCACGCGGGGATACAGATGAAACAGCCCCAAAACCCAAGGCCGCATCAGCATCATAGAATCAAGAAAGTTAAGCTTGCCCTAAAGGCCCCAGAAAATCGGTTCCTGAGCATAGCGAATATACAAAGGATGCTTGGGATGCCCGTCCTTGGACAGGCCCAAATGGTACACGGGCGTTTGGCTGCGCGACAGGAGTTCTTGCACCTGCGCACCCCGTCCAAGATGTGCGCCATGGGTGCCCCAAGCCGCGATCACCTGATCGGCCCACAAGAGTCCTTCGTTCAAAATCATATCGTTATCAGGGCCGACGGGGTCTTTGGCTTGACGCATCAACTTGGGGCTGGTTTCGCGCCAGGCAAAGATATTGGTGACCTGAAACCCCCCGAAGCCCAAGGCGCGGGCACGGCGCTCGCACCGCTCGACCGTTGGGTCGTTTTCAATTTCCGTCGCTTTTGACGGATTTAGCATGACGAACAGCACCCGCTCCGCCTCGGGGGTCCAGACGCGGGTCAGACTATAGCGGTAGTTTTCGCAGTCCGAATAGACAGCCGTCGAAGGCGCATCGCCCTTGGTATGGCTGCGCGTGATCACGCAGAACCGGGCTGGTTGAACACACGCGACGGATGCAATTCGCCCGCCTTGAAACGCCCAACAGCAACGGCGCGGCCCTCAAACGACGCCCAGACCTCGTCGCCATACTCAACGTCATGGGCGATCACCATGCCGGGGTTGCCGTTGCGCAGACGGGTGGCCCCTTCCGGCGTGGCTTTCACCTCTGGCAGGTCCTGCAACCCTTGCTCTAACGGCAGCAAATGCGCGTCCAAAGCGTCTGTGCGCGCCATCTCTTCGATCTGCTCCAGCGTCAGCCCTTCAGAGGCCTCGAACGGGCCCGACCAGATGCGGCGCAATTCGCGCACGTGGCCCAGACATCCCAAGGCTTGTCCCAGATCGCGCGCAATCGACCGGACATAGCCGCCCTTGCCGCACACCATCTCCAACGTCACGTGGTCTGCATCGGGGCGGTCCACCAGCAGCAGCTGTTCGACAAAAAGCGGCCGGGCTGCCAGCTCCATCGTTTCACCGTCGCGCGCCAGTTTATAGGCGCGCTGGCCGTCGATCTTTACAGCGGAAAACTGCGGCGGCACCTGTTGGATATCACCGATAAACTTGCCCAAAGCATTTTTTATTGCGTCGTCATCGGGCCGCAGCTCCGAGGTTGCGATGACCTCACCCTCGGCATCATCGGTATTTGTCGCGATCCCAAGGCGGACCGTGAACTCATAGGCTTTCATCGCGTCCGTGATAAAGGGAACCGTCTTGGTCGCCTCGCCAAGCGCGATCGCCAGAACGCCGGTGGCCTCGGGGTCAAGGGTGCCCGCATGGCCCGCCTTATTCGCGTTCAGCGCCCAACGGACCTTGTTCACCACGGTCGTAGAGGTCGGGCCAGCGGGCTTGTCCACCACCAACCACCCCGAAATATCCCGTCCCTTGCGCCTGCGTCCCATATCAAATGCCCTTAATTGATTTGCCCGCCTCCTATCAAAGGTCCGGCAAGATTGCCCAGAGACTCTGGCTTCCAAATGGTGAAAAATCCTCGCCGAAGGCAAGAAAACTCTTGTTGCGCTACGGGGCGTCGGGCTTCACGACGCCAATGATAGGGCCAAGCGCGCTAAAGCCCAAGTCATTGCGGCCCAGATCGGGTGCGCGCATCCTCGAGATATTGCCATCAAAATAAAGCGCATTTGGCAGCTTTAGGTGATCCCGGAACAGCAGCGCGAAATCATAGAAGTTCACCGTCTCGTTCGAGATGGCAAAAACCGCGCGTTTGCCATCGGAGCTGGTACCGACGCCGTTGCGGATATAGCGCGAGGTGCCATCTTTCAGAAAGCGCGGATGCATCTTGCCATCGATCACCAACATCGGTCCCGATTGTGTGGCGCTGCGGCAGTCGGGGGCGGCGCGCAGAAAAGCTTTGGTTTCGATCACATCGGCACGCCCGTCGCGCAGGCAGAGCACGCCATTGGGCAGCAGGCCAAAGTTACCGGGGCCGTCGCTGCTGATCACCTGCTGATATTCTTTGCCGTTCTCAAGGTAGTAACCCACCGGCGCACGGGTATCGTGATACATGCCCGCGTTCATCGCAAAGCCCAGCTGCGCGCCGCGCTTTTTCAATGCCGTATTCAATGTGTTGAAATACCCATGCGGCTTGCCGTCCGCATTGTAGAGGAACAGCTCAAGCCGGTCCTGCGTCAGGTCGACGTGGCACAGGGTATAGCCGGTGCCGTTGTAGGTCAGGGTTTCGCAGGTTTCGGCTTGGACGGGCGCGGCGGCCCAGCCCATGAAGCCAAGCGCGGCCCAGAACCGTTTCACGCGTCTTCCGATCCGCGGTCGGGGGCGTCAGCATCGCGGCGCACCACGTCCTGCGCCAGCATCCGGCGCGTTTCGTCCATACGGTCGAATGTTTCGTCCAATTGGAACCGCAGGTCCGGCGCATATTTCAGGACCAGCTTCTTCGCCATCAACCGGCGGAGCTCGCCCTTGTTGCGCGCCAGCAGCTTAAGCACGTCTTCCTGACCGTCTCCGCCCAAAGGCAGCACATAGGCCGTTGCGATCTTCAGGTCGGGGGAGGCGCGTACTTCGCCCACGGTGATCGACATCCGGTTCAACTCAGGGTCGTGGACATCGCCACGCGCCAGAACATCCGATAGGGCGCGACGAATGGTTTCGCCTACGCGAAGCTGCCGTTGCGACGGGCCTGAGCCCTCATGAAACTTGTTCTTTGCCATGCGCTTCATCTAAGGGTTCGCTGAGGTTTTGCCAAGCAGATCACCACGCGCTAAACCGGAACCGAATAAGGAGCATAACATGAGCGATACACCCGGCATAGTGATTACAGGGGCTTCGGGCCGCATGGGCCAGATGTTGATTGGGCAGGTTTCTGCCAGCGACAGGGTGCATCTGGCGGGTGCGGTTGAACGTGCCGGACATGCGTGGGTCGGTCAGGATATCGGCGTTGCTATGGGCGGCACTGCTGTTGGCGTGATCGTGACCGATAACGCGGCAGAGGCGATGCAAGGCGCGCAGGCGGTCATTGATTTCACCGCTCCGGAAGCGACAATCGCCTTCGCCAAGATCGCGGCTGATGCGGGTGTGGTTCATGTTATCGGCACCACCGGTATGACCGACGCGCAGATCGGCGCGCTGGACGGACCTTCAAAGCAGACGGTGATCGTGCGGGCGGGCAACATGAGCCTGGGTGTTAACCTTTTGACCCAGTTGACCAAACGTGTCGCGGCCGCGCTTGATGAAGACTTTGATATCGAGGTGATAGAGGCGCATCACAACCAGAAGGTCGACGCGCCGTCGGGCACTGCGCTGATGCTGGGCGAAGCCGCCGCGGAAGGGCGCGGGGTCGCGCTGGCGGATGTCTCTGACCGCGGGCGTGACGGGATCACCGGCGCGCGCAAGCGGGGTGACATCGGGTTCACAGCGATCCGCGGGGGCGACATTGTGGGCGAACATGACGTGATGTTCGCTGCCGCGGGCGAGCGAATCATCTTGCGCCACATCGCGTCGGATCGCGCGGTTTTTGCGCGCGGTGCCATCAAAGCTGCCGTTTGGGGGCAGGGCAAACCTGCCGGAGCCTATGATATGCTGGACGTTCTGGGCCTGAACGACTGACGCCACCCGCGGCCCTGTCGCTTAACCGTGGTGAAACTATCTTAACCTCTGGCCCGTATGTTCATGGGAACAATCTGGTTGGAGGGTGTGATGAAAAAACTGACGTTACTGACCTGCGCGGCGTTCTTTGCGCTGACCGGGGCCGCTTGGGCGGAATTCCAGAAACTGGACAGCCAGCGCGATTTCGTTTCGGTGGTGGAGGGTAAAACACTGACCCGCCCGCTGGTCGAATTGCGCGTCACCGAAAGCGGCGGCATATCGGGTACAGGTGCCGTGTGGGATGTGTCGGGCCAATGGGTCTGGAAGGGCGGGTATTTTTGCCGCAGCCTGATCTGGGGCGATGACGACCTTGGCTACAATTGTCAGGAAGTCGCTGTAAACGGTGGGAAAATCCGCTTTACCTCGGATAAGGGGGCAGGGCAGTCGGCGGTCTTTTCGTTGAAGTAGCCTCGCCCATGTGAAAGCGCCACAGGGCGCTTGGCCGTAATCTTGATCTGCGCGACGCAGGGTCAGCGCATGGGGAATTCAGCGCATAGGGGGCACGTGTCTTAAAAATCGACAGCGATGCCCTTTTTCTCCCAATCGCCATAGCGGACAGGTTCTGGTCCGTCGCGACCACCAAGCTCTGTCGGCAGGTCCAGCGCCTGCGCGGCCTTGCGGCGTTCGGCGGCCTCCGCCAGCGCGCGCTGCGCGGCGGCGGGAAGCTCTTGTACCATCGGCATCGGATCGGGCGTGGGTTCTGGCGGAATATCCGGCCCGGGCTCCGGGATGGGTGTCGGATCATGGGGTGGGCTTGGCATGGGGCGTTTGCCGGCTTCGGTCATACTCTCATCCTCTTGAGGCCACTGTCCCCTTGATATACGCCGGAACCAAGCCCAGACAACCCGGGCACCCCAAAGAAGAAAGCGTATCGCATGTCAGACACCGGCGTTCAGGCCCGCAGAAGTGCGGTGTACCTATTGGATATGATCCTGGGGGAAGAACGTCTGATGTCAGAGCTCTTGTCGGCGGGGGCGTTGGACAAGCTGCCCCCCGATGACCGCGCACGGGCGCAGCGTTTGGCAATGGATACCCTGCGCGGAATGGAACGCGCCGACCGTCTGTTGCAGAAACACCTGTCGAAATACCCGCCGCTGACCGTGCGCAACGCGCTGCGCGTCGGGACGGTCGAACTGTGTCAGGGTGGCGCGGCCCACGGGGTGGTGAATGCGATGGTCGAACTGGTGGCAACGCATAAAAAACTCGGGCACCTCAAGGGGCTGACCAATGCCGTTTTGCGCAAAATCGCCGCCGACGGCCCAGAGGCATGGGAGGCCTTGCGCGCGCCGCGCTTGCCAAAATGGCTGCGGGGTCCGCTGACCGAAGCCTGGGGGCCCGACGCGATGACGGGAATCGAGGCCGCGCATTTCGCAGGTGCGCCGCTGGATCTGACCGCGAAACGAGATCCTGAAGGTTTGGCCGCGGCCGTGGGCGGCACCGTCTTGCCGACCGGTTCGGTGCGCGTCGCGGATGCGGGGCAGGTCACCACCATGCCCGGTTTTGCCGAGGGCGATTGGTGGGTGCAGGACGCCGCCGCGGCGCTGCCCGTGAAAATCCTTGCGCCACAAAAAGGCGAGGCCGTGCTGGACCTTTGTGCCGCACCGGGGGGAAAGACCATGCAGCTTGCCGCCGCAGGTGCGCAGGTGACGGCGGTCGATAACTCCAAGCAGCGGATGCAGCGGGTTCGGGAAAACCTTGCACGGGTGCATCTGCCAGCCAAAGTCGTTGTCGTCGATGCGCGCCGGTTCGAGGGGACGTTTGACGCGATTCTGCTGGATGCGCCTTGCTCTGCTACGGGCACGATCCGTCGTCACCCCGATCTGCCCCACGCCAAGGATGGGTCCGAATTCGGTGATCTGATCGAGCTGCAGTCGGAAATGATCGACCATGCGTGGTCCCTGCTCAACCCCGGGGGGCGCTTGATTTTCTGCACCTGCTCCCTGCTGCCCGACGAAGGCGAAGTGCAGGTCGACGAGGCGTTGGAACGTCATGCGGATATGCGCGTCGACCGCGACGCTTTGGCTGTGCCCGGTGTTGATCCCGCGTGGACAACCCAGGAGGGTGGCCTGCGTTTGCGCCCCGATTACTGGCCTGAACTGGGTGGCATGGACGGGTTTTACATCGCCTGCCTGCGCAAGGACGCCTAAAGGCCCAACCTGACGCGGGCGGATTTGCGTCGCTCGCAAAAACCCGTGTCAAAATGCGGTGACTCAGGTGGCAACAGCGGCTAACATCCGCAAAACGCCAGCAGAGCGTACAAGGGCAGCCGCATGACAAGTACCAGCTTCAATGCGCGAAAAACGCGTTTTCTAAACCGGTGGCACGCCCGTGCCGCGACCAAAACGCGTACCCAAGCGAGGGGATTCGTTTCCTCTCCCGAACCGCGCACCATCGGGTCTTTTGCGCGGGGCCGGCAGCTGATCGCGGGCAACCTTCTGTTTTCCGGCAGTCTGATCGAAGCGCCGGACGCGTCAAGTCTGTGGGAAGTCGCCACGCCGGATCAGGATTTCGCGCGTGATCTGCACGGTTTCGCCTGGATGGATGATCTGGCTGCGGTTGGCGATGTGCGCGCCCGCGGCACGGCGCAGCGTTGGCTTTGGGGTTGGATCGACCATTACGGCAAGGGCCGAGGCATCGGCTGGACCCCTGATCTGACCGGCCGGCGGCTGATCCGCTGGATCAACCACGCGCTGTTTGTACTGCGTGGCACCTCGCAAGACGAAAGCGATGTCTTCTATCGCTCGTTGGTCGAACAAACGGATTTCCTGTCGCGTCGCTGGCATGCCGCAGCCCCGGGATTGCCGCGGTTCGAGGCGCTGACCGGGTTGATCTACGCCGGTCTTTCGCTCGAGGGGCAAGAGGCGCGCGCCGATCCGGCGATCAAGGCACTGGCCCGCGAATGCGAGGCGCAGATCGATGCGCAGGGCGGCCTGCCCACCCGCAACCCCGAAGAGCTGTTGCACGCATTTACCCTTCTGACATGGGCCGCCGCCGCGCTAAGCGATGCGGGACGCGGCACGCCAACTGCGCATATGGAGGCGATCGAACGCATCGCGCCCACCCTGCGCACCCTGCGGCATTCCGACGGCGGGCTGGCGCGGTTTCATGGCGGCGGGCGCGGGGCCGAAGGCTGGCTGGATCACGCGCTGGCCACGGCGAAGATCAAGACGCGCCAGCCGGACGGGCTGTCGATGGGGTATGCGCGCCTGTCCGCAGGGCGCACCAGTGTGATCGTCGACGCCAGCCCGCCCCCTGGCGGGGCCGCATCGTTCAATGCCCATGCCTCTACGCTTGCGTTCGAACTGACCAGCGGGCGGCGGCCTTTGGTCGTGAACTGCGGGCCGGGCGATTCATTTGGCGCTGATTGGCGGCGGGCCGGGCGTGCGACACCGTCGCATTCCGGCCTGTCGCTTGGCGGCTATTCCAGCGCGCGACTGGCGGAGCCCGACCGGCACACGGGTGCCGAGGCTTTGATCGAATGCCCCACCTATGTGCCCGTCGAAATCGGCTCCGTCGGGGACGGCACCCAGTTTCAGGGCGCGCATAATGGCTATGTCGCGGGCTTTGGCCTGACCCATGCCCGCAGCCTGGAACTGACCCACGACGGTCGCGGCCTCGCGGGGGAGGACATGCTGCTCGCGATAGAGCCCGCTGAAAAGCGTGTCTTTGATCGGGAAATGGATGCGGTGAAGCTTGCCGGAATCCCGTTCGAGATTCGTTTCCACCTGCACCCGGATGTGGATGCCACCGTCGATCTGGGCGGGGCGGCAATTTCCATGGCTCAGAAAAGCGGCGAGATCTGGGTGTTCCGTCATGATGGGACGCATAAACTGTCTTTGGAACCAAGTGTTTACCTTGAACGCAACCGGCTGAAACCCCGCGCGTCGGTGCAAATTCTGCTTAGCGGGCGGGTCGTCGACTATGCCAGCAGGGTCAGGTGGTCCTTGTCCAAAGCGCAGGAAACTGCGATTGGCGTGCGAGATTTATCGCTCGACGATCCATATGATGACCAAGACTGACCAAAGGAACCTCCCCGATGCCTGATCTTCACCCCGTCTCCCGCGCGCTTCTTTCCGTATCTGACAAGACCGGTCTGGTCGAGCTGGGGCAGGCGCTCGCGGCGCATGGGGTCGAATTGCTGAGCACCGGCGGCACCGCCAAGGCGCTGCGCGACGCAGGTCTGACGGTGAAAGATGTGTCCGAGGTCACCGGCTTCCCCGAGATGATGGACGGGCGGGTCAAGACGCTGCACCCCGTCGTGCACGGTGGGTTGCTGGCGCTGCGTGACAACGACGAACACGTCGCGGCGATGGACAAACATGACATTGGCGCGATCGATCTGGTTGTGGTGAACCTGTATCCCTTTGAAGAAACCGTCGCCAAAGGGGCGGAATATGCCGAGGTGATCGAGAATATCGATATCGGTGGCCCTGCGATGATCCGCTCTGCCGCGAAGAACCACGGTTTTGTGAATGTGATCGTCGATGTCGAAGATTATGCGACAGTGATTAACGAACTGTCCGAGAATAACGGGCAGACCACCTATGCGCTGCGCCAGCGTTTGGCGCAGACGGCCTATGCCCGCACGGCGGCCTATGACACGGCTGTCAGCACATGGATGGCCGCGCAGGTCGGGGACACCCCGCGTCGTCGTACCGTGGGCGGCACGCTGGCGCAGACCTTGCGCTACGGCGAGAACCCCCACCAGCAAGCGGCCTTCTACACCGATGGCTCGGCACGTCCCGGTGTTGCTACGGCGACCCAGCATCAGGGTAAAGAACTGTCGTATAACAATATCAACGACACCGATGCAGCCTTTGAACTAGTCAGCGAATTCGATCCGGCCAATGGGCCTGCCTGTGCGATCATCAAGCACGCCAATCCCTGCGGCGTGGCGCAAGGCACGTCGATGGTGGATGCCTATACCCGCGCGTTCGACTGCGACCGCACCAGTGCCTTTGGCGGGATTATCGCGCTGAACCAGACGCTTGACGCCGAAACCGCCGAGGCGATCAGCGCGATCTTTACCGAGGTCGTGATCGCGCCGAACGCTACACCCGAAGCGATGGAGATTTTTGGCAAGAAGAAGAACCTGCGCTTGCTGACCACCAACGGTCTGGCCGATCCGGCACAGGCGGCGTTGTCGTTCCGTCAGGTGTCGGGGGGCTATCTGGTGCAGGATAAAGACGTTGGCCGCATCACCATGGATGACCTGAAGGTCGTGACAAAGCGCCAGCCGTCCGATCAAGAGCTGTCGGACCTGATGTTCGCCTGGACCGTCGCGAAACACGTAAAATCCAACGCGATCATCTACGTCAAGGATGGCGCGACCGTGGGCGTCGGTGCCGGCCAGATGAGCCGCGTCGACAGCACGCGTATCGCCGCACGCAAAGCGCAGGATATGGCCGAAGCCATGGGCTTGCCCGCACCGCTGACGCAGGGCTCTGTCGTCGCTTCGGATGCGTTCTTCCCCTTTGCTGACGGGTTGATCACTGCCGCAGAAGCAGGGGCGACAGCGCTTATCCAGCCCGGCGGGTCGATGCGGGATGACGAAGTGATCGCAGCAGCGGATGAGGCCGGGCTTGCCATGGTCTTTACCGGCATGCGCCACTTCCGCCACTAACCACGGAAAGCGGTCGTTATGCGTACTATTTTTTGGGCCGGTTTTGCGGCGTTTCTTGCGGATCAGCTCAGCAAGTATCTTGTCGTGCATACGATGGAGCTTAGCCGTATCCGGTCCATCGACGTATTGCCGCCGCTGATCAACTTTCGCTACGGCGAGAACCGCGGGATCAATTTTGGCCTTTTCGGTGATGGGTCCGACGCAAGTCGTTGGATCCTCATCGGGCTGGCCTGTGCAATCTGTGTGGGCGTGCTGATCTGGGCAAGCCGCCAAACCATGAGCCTTTGGGCCAATATCAGCGCAGGTCTGCTGATCGGGGGGGCCTTGGCCAATGTGGTTGATCGCCTGATCTACGGCTATGTGCTTGATTTCTTGAACATGTCTTGCTGCGGGATCAATAATCCTTTCGTGTTTAACATCGCCGATGTCTTCATTTTTGCGGGCGCTTTGGGGCTGATTTACTTTACCGGCGACACCAAAAAACCGGCGAAAGCCACACCGAAAAAGGCCCAGAAAAAAGGCCAGTGACAATTACCGCGTGACTGCGATATTGGTACAAAGACCTTAACAAGTCCTTAAGGAGATCCGTCATGCGCTTTGCCGCCGCTCTTGTCTTGCTACCGCTTGCCCTTGGGGCCTGCGGCAACACTGGCCTGCGGGACATTCGCAGCACTGCGAAAGGGCCTGACGAATTCATGGTCCAGCCCTCTAAACCCTTGCAGCAGCCTGACAGCTATAACGCGCTGCCCGTGCCAACGCCGGGGCAGGCGAACCTGACGGACCGCAACGCGATTGCCGAAGGGGTTCTGGCCTTTGGCGGCACACCGCAAAGCAATACGACAGGCATCCCCGCCTCGGATGCCGCGCTGGTGCAACAGGCCAGCCGCATGGGCGTGTCGGCGAACATCCGTCAGGAACTTGCCGAAACCGATGCTGCGTTCCGCAAGCGCAAGGCGCGGTTCACGCAGATCAAGATCGTGCCGACAGATCGCTACGACCAAGCCTACAAACGCCAGATCCTTGATGCCCCCCGCGAGGCCGCGCGCTGGCGTCGGGCCGGTGCACGCACGCCCTCTGCCCCTCCGGCAGAGTGACGCTGGCCGAATTACAATTCTGTTAGGTCCCTTGATCACCCCGTGGGGTGGCGTAAGTAAGAGGTCTCAGGACCCTACTCAAAGGACCGACCATGATCAGATTACCGGCCCTCGGGGCCTTATTGGCGCTTGCGCTGCCCACCACAGCCGCGCTTGCGCGTGACAACGAAGACGTCACGCATTTCACCTTGGACAACGGGATGGAGGTCGTGGTCGTCGAAGACCACCGCGCCCCCGCTGTGCAGCAGATGGTGTGGTACCGCGCTGGCTCGGCGGACGAACCCAAAGGGTCGTCGGGCGTGGCGCATTTTCTTGAACACCTGCTTTTCAAAGCCACCGACAAGATGGAGTCGGGCGAGTTTTCAGCCACGGTTGCCAAGAATGGCGGGCGCGATAACGCCTTCACCAGTTATGATTATACCGCCTATTTCCAAAGGGTTGCCGCAGACCGGCTTGAACTGATGATGCAGATGGAATCCGACCGGATGAAAAACATCCGTCTGACACCGGAAAACATCGCGACCGAACGGGATGTGATTATCGAAGAACGCAACCAACGCACCGAAAATGACCCGAGCGCGCTGTTCCGTGAACAGCTTAATGCCGCGCAATACCTCAACCACCGCTACGGCACGCCGATCATCGGATGGATGCACGAGATGCGCGCGCTGGACCTGCAGGATGCGCTGGATTTCTACAAGCTGTATTACTCCCCCAACAACGCGATCCTTGTCGTGTCTGGGGATGTAGAGCCTGAAAACGTTCGCACCCTGGCAGAACAATATTACGGCAAGATCCCCGCCAATCCGGATCTGCCCGACCGATCGCGAACGCAAGAGCCGCCACAGACCGCCGAACGTCGCCTGATCTTTCGCGATGACCGCGTTGCACAGGAATACGTCAGCCGGTCCTATCTGGCGCAGGAACGGGATCCCGGCGACCAGAAAACCGCAGCGGCCCTGACCATGTTGGCCGAACTGCTGGGCGGTGGCACCACATCCTATTTCGCCGAAAAACTGCAGTTTGACGAGCCCGTCGCGACCTATTCAGCGGCGTTCTATAGCGGTCAATCGCTGGACGATACGACTTTTAACCTTGTCGTCGTGCCGCAACCGGGCGTGTCCTTGCAGGACGCCGAAGATGCCATGGACACCGCCATCGCGGGTTTCATGAAAGACGGGGTGGATGCCGAGCAACTTGAACGGATCAAGCAACAGGTCCGAGCCGAACAAATCTATGCCCGCGATAACGCCGACAGCGTCGCCAACCGTTATGGCAGCGCCCTTGCCATTGGGTTGACCGTGCAGGACGTGCAGGATTGGCCGGATGTGCTTGAGGCCGTAACAGCCGAAGACATCATGCAGGCCGCCGAAGATGTGTTTAACCGCGAAGCCTCTGTCACAGGGTGGCTGATGCGCGAAGAGGTGACGGAATGAGACTGTTTTATGCAATCGTCCTGACGGTTCTGGCCGCACTGCCCGCCCGGGCTGATGTGGACATTCAAGAGGTGACTTCCCCCGGTGGCATCACCGCGTGGCTGGTAGAGGAACATTCGATCCCCTTCGTCGCACTTGATGTGCGCTTTCGCGGCGGTGCATCGCTGGATGCCCCCGAAAAACGCGGCGCAATCAACCTGATGACGGGCCTGCTGGAAGAGGGGGCCGGTGACATGGACGCACGCGATTTCGCCCGTGCCGCCGAAGGGCTGGCCAGCAGCTTTCGGTTCAGCGTGGATGACGACGCGCTCTCCGTATCCTCGCGGTTTCTCACCGAAAATCAGGACGCGTCGATCGCGTTGTTGAAACAGGCGTTGCAGACGCCTCGGTTTGAACCGGATGCAATTGAACGGGTGCGCGGGCAGGTGCTTTCGGGGATCCGCTCCAGCGCGAAAGACCCGAACGATATCGCGCGCAAAAAGATGGACGAGCTGCTGTATGGCGATCACCCCTACGGCTCGCCGCTCAGCGGGACCGAAGAAACGGTGACCGCTCTGACACGCGATGACCTTGTCGCGGCACATAAGGCTGTGCTGGCGCGCGACCGTATCTTCATCGGTGCGGTGGGGGACATCACGCCAGAAGAGCTGGGCCTGATGCTTGACGAACTGTTGGGCGATCTGCCCGAAACCGGTGCACCGCTGCCCCCACAGGCCGAGGTCTCTATCCCATCAGGCACGACGGTCGTCGATTTCCCGACGCCCCAATCCGTCGCGATTTTTGCGCAAAAGGGCATTTCCCAGAAGGATGATGATTTCTTTGCCGCGACCGTGTTGAACCAAGTGCTTGGCGGTGGATCGTTCGAAAGCCGTCTGATGACCGAAGTGCGCGAGAAACGCGGGCTGACCTATGGCGTCTATTCCTATCTGGTGCCAATGGATCTGGCTGAAACATGGCAAGGATCGGTCAGTTCGGCGAACGACCGGATCGGGCAGGCGATGGATGTGATCAAGGACGAATGGGCCAAAGCCGCGGCCGAGGGCGTGACCCAGCAAGAGTTGGACGATGCCAAGACCTATATCACAGGCTCCTACCCGCTGCGTTTTGACGGCAACCAGACCATCGCGAGCATCCTTGTGGGGATGCAGATGATCGACCTGCCCATCGACTATATCGCCACGCGCAACGACAAGGTCGAGGCGGTGACGCTGAACGATGTGAAACGTGTTGCCGGCGACCTGCTGGACCCTGACGGGCTGGCCTTTGTTGTTGTCGGCCAACCCGAAGGGATCGAGGCCACGGCGCAGGAAAGCGACTGACCGCTGCTTTCACCACAGGATCGGACACAAAAAACGGGCGCTTTTCAGCGCCCGTTTTCGTTTCAGGACATCGGCAGGTTATTCGCCGTAAGGGATCCAGATATTCTTGACCTCGGTCGCGGCGTGCAAGAACGCTTTGCCTTCACCCTCTGCGCCGTCCCAGTCGCGCGCCATACCGTTGTTGACCCATGTGCGCTTCAGGTTTTGCGCGCTGGCCCGCTCAACGGTTTCGCTTTGCGCCTTGTCGCCAAAGCTCCAGACCGCATCCACGTCCATATGCCGCGCCAGTGTTTCGGCGGTGTCCTTCTGCGGGCCGGTCAAGATATTCACCACACCCGCCGGCACGTCAGAGGTTTCAAGCACCTGCACGAAATCCGTCGCAGCAAGCGGGAAGGGGCCGCTGGCGGACAAAATGATCCGGTTCCCCATCGCAATCGCCGGTGCCATGCAAGAGATCAGCCCCAGCAACGGTGCCTCCGCCGGGCAAAGCGCACCAATGACGCCCACAGGTTCCTTCAAGGCAAGCGCCACGCCGCGGATCGGCACGCCATGCACCTGCCCATCATATTTGTCGGCCCAGGCCGCGTAGGTGAACAGACGTTTGACCGCGAGATCGACCTCGGATTTACCGGATTTAGTGCCCTGCATCGAATCCAGACGCCGGGCGAATTCATCCCCGCGTGCCGCCAGATTTTCAGCGACGTAATACAGGATCTGCGCGCGCAGATGACCGGTGGTCTTGCTCCACCCCTTTGCGGCATGAGCCGCTTCCACGGCATTGCGCACATCCTTGCGCGATGCGAGCGAGACATGGCCCAGCAGATCGCCGGACTTGCCCCAGACCGGTGCGGAATATCCGCTGTCGGGGCGGCTTTGCTTGCCGCCGATATAAAGCTTGGC
>OJBE01000131.1_pt1 | contig 20467 bp, 20 predicted proteins | sample 1590521 | NCBI WGS metagenome assembly OJBE01 (sample SAMN05416807, study PRJEB24817) | seawater metagenome | isolation source: Sea water | place: Canada:Atlantic | collected 2013-07
CTTGGAGATAGTTCATGTACAGCTACGAAGACCGACTGCGCGCGGTTAAGCTTTATATCAAGCTCGGCAAGCGCGCGCAGGCCACCATCCGTGAGTTGGGGTATCCAACGAAGAACGCCCTGAAAGGGTGGCATCGAGAATACGAACGCCTGCAGGACTTGCGTTTAAAATCGGTACCGCGCCCGCCTAAGTTCTCGACGGCACAGAAGCAGGTTGCGTTAGAACATTATGCAACCCATGGCCGCTGCATCTCATGGACGCTGAGTGCTTTAGGCTATCCAGGCCGAGCCACAATGACGGCTTGGGTACGCGAGGCCTTTCCTGACATGAAGCCGGCCTCCAACGCAGCATATGGCCCTGGCAACCACTCTGACGCCGTGAAGCAGGCTGCTGTGGTCGGGCTATATAGCCGTCAAGAAAGTGCCCAGGCCCTGGCCGAAAAGTTCGGAGTTAGTCGGCCGACGCTCTATGCTTGGAAAACACAGATCCTTGGCTCGGAGGCTCCTGCCATGATGAAACGCAAGAAGAGTGCCCTTCCCCCAGAGCTTGAAGAGTTGGAGCGTCAGCGTGAAGCCCTGCAGCGTGACATTCGCGAGCTCCAGATTGAGCATGATCTGCTCTGGACTGCGAGCGGAATGATAATAAAGAAACTTGGCGGCTATCCGCGGGACCTGTGACCTGCCACGGGATTTTTCCTCCACCGTCGATTAGAGTCCGGCCCAACTTGAGGACGGACAATGAAGCGAACGAGATTCACGGACGAACAGATCATCGGCATCCTTGGCGAGCACGAAGCAGGCGCAAAATGCGCGGACTTGTGCCGCAAGCACGGCATGTCGGAAGGCACCTTTTATAACTGGAAGGCCAAATTCGGCGGCATGACGGTGTCTGAGGCCAAGCGGCTGAAGACGCTTGAGGATGAGAACGCCAAGCTGAAGAAGCTGCTGGCCGAGCAGATGCTCGATCTGGCTGCAATGAAGGAACTGGTTTCAAAAAAGTGGTGACGCCTGCCGTGAAGCGCGAGGCGGTCGCGCATCTGAAGGCCCTTCTCGGGCTATCGGAACGGCGGGCGTGCCGGATTGCCGGGGCGGACCGCAAGATGGTCCGCTACCAGGCTAAGCGTGCGCCGGACACGGTTCTACGCGGTCGGTTGCGGGATCTGGCCAACGAGCGTCGACGGTTCGGTTATCGGCGGCTCTTCGTGCTGCTGCGCCGCGAGGGCGAGCCCTCGGGGATCAACCGGATCTATCGGCTTTACCGCGAGGAAGGGCTGGCGGTGCGCAAGCGAAAGGCCCGACGCAAGGCTGTCGGGACACGGGTGCCAATCTTGGTCGAAGCACGGCCGAACGCACGTTGGTCATTGGATTTCGTCCACGACCAATTCGCCAGCGGCCAGCGCTTCCGGGTGCTCAACGTGGTCGACGATGTCACCCGGGAGTGCTTAGCGGCAATCCCGGATACCTCGATTTCGGGACGGCGTGTGGCACGCGAGCTGACGGCCTTGATCGAGCGGCGCGGAAAGCCTGGCATGATTGTCAGCGATAATGGGACCGAACTAACCAGTAACGCGATCCTGCGCTGGTGTTCCGAGCACCGGATCGAATGGCACTACATCGCGCCGGGCAAGCCCATGCAGAACGGCTTCGTCGAAAGCTTTAACAGGCGGATGCGCGACGAGCTACTTAACGAGACCATGTTCCACAACTTGACACATGCCCGCGTCGTGATCCCCGCATGGGCCGCCGACTACAACACCGAACGCCCGCATTCGGCCTTGAATTACCAGACCCCGGCCGACTACGCGCGGACCCTGACCACCGCAATCGCCCGCCCCGCTACGCGAGATGAAAGCTCCGCGTGTCGGGCGATTGCTCAACCTGCGCCAATCGGCGTAAACATCAATCGGGCTCAAGTCACAGCTGGATGAGAGTTCCGTGGCAGGTCAAGATGTCTTCAATGTGCATCTTTTGTTCCGTCTTGTATGATCTGAACCATGGCCCACTTCGAATCTCACTTTCCGCTCAAGAATACCCGCACCCATGAGGTTTGCGGGGCGTCTGCCTATGCTTTTGCATATGCACTGGCGGGTCAGGTCTGTGGCGCGAATGGCGGGGCCGCGCTTTGGGTGCGTGAGGCATGGCACGGCACGCAGATCAATCCGGTGGGGGGCGCGGCTTATCTTGATCCATCGCAACTGCTGATCGCGCAGGCGCCGCGTCATATCGATGTGCTCGCCTCGACCGAGGAGGCGTTGCGGTCGGGGCATGTGGCAGTGGTGATCGCAGAGCTCACACAGCCCATCGGGTTGACGGAAGGGCGGCGTTTGCAACTGGCTGCGCAAGAAGGCAACGCCACAGGGCTTTGCATTTTGCCCGAAGGGATGGGGAACAATGCCGCGCAGACCAGATGGCACTGCACCCCTGTTTATGATGAGGGCAACACAGCCGAGGACTCGACTCTGCAAAATTGGAAACTTATAAAGAACAAATCAGGAACAGTAGCGGCTTGGACTGTGAAGTGGAATGCGCAAACGCGTCGCATCAGTGTGGTTTCCCCGACTGCCCAGCGATAGGGTGCTGCGCGCGCGGACGCTAGAGGCCGCCAATAGCAATCGCCCTTTCGCGCTGGTGCAACACGCGAAAAATACCGACCGCATCTACTGTTTGAACCAAGCGGCAGAGGCGCAGGGGTTGCATCGTGGCATGGGGTTGTCAGATGCCCGTGCCTATTGCCCCGAGCTTTACAGCGCAGCAGCCAATCCCCAAGAGGACGCGCGGTTTTTGCAATCACTTGCCCGGTGGAGCAAACGATACTGCCCTTGGGTGGGGGTGGATGGGAGGGATGGTTTGGTCCTGAACATCACCGGGTCAGTGCATCTGTTTGGCGGTGAGGCGGAAATGCTGGATGATATGCGTCACCGTCTTGCGCGTGCGGGGCTGAACGGGCGTATCGCGGCGGCCGATACCCGCGGGGCAGCTTGGGCGCGCACGCATTATGCCCGCAAGCCCGATGCGGATATCACTGCATTGCCCGTTGCTGCGCTGCGTCTTGACGAGAAAACTGACACGGCGTTGCAGCGGCTTGGCCTGCGGAAAATCTCGGACCTATTGGCTTTGCCCCGCATGACAATCGCGCGTCGTTTCGGGCCGAATGTCATGTTGCGACTGGATCAGGCAATGGGCGCCCAGGACGAGACGATCACACCGATTGGCGAGGCACCGCACTATGCTGTGCGCATGACATTGCCCGAGCCGATCGGGCTGAGCGCTGATGTGATGGCGGGCACGAAAAGGTTGCTGGATCAGCTTTGTGACAAGTTGAAACGCCAGGCCATGGGGGCACGGCGATTGCAGTTGACGATGCGGCGGGTGGATCAGGGCGCGCAGCAAATCGAACTGCGTCTTGCGGCACCAATGCGCGATGCAATGCGTATTTTGCCCTTATTTGACCGGGAGGTCCGGACTGCGGATGCGGGTTTTGGCATCGACCAGTTACGGCTTGAAGCGACGCAGGTTGAAAACCTTGCCGACGCGCAAATCACCGCCGCCACGGCTGCGCGCCCTGACGGGCTGGAGGATCTGATCACCCGTCTTGGGAACCGGATCGGGCTTGAAAACATTCAACGTTTTCTACCGGCAGACAGTCATATCCCCGAGCGGAGCTTTCAAATCGTACCAGCGGCCTACAGTACCGCCACGGGATCATGGTCCACTCTGCGGCCGCGCCCTTTGTGCCTGTTCCCGCCGGAACCTATCGCAGCCAGTGGGGCACGCCCGCCCGCACAGTTTCGCTGGCGCCGGATGTCGCTGACCACGGGGCGGGCGACAGGGCCTGAACGTATCGCCCCTGAATGGTGGCTACCCGATGACAACTGGCGGTCAGGTGTGCGGGATTATTGGAAAGTGGACACAACGCAGGGCCGGCGATTGTGGTTGTTTTATACGCCGCAAAACCCGAACTGGTTTGTGCAGGGTGAATTTCCATGAAGGCGCGAAACCCGTCTCTGGATCCCGGCTATGCGGAACTGTGTTGCACGTCTAACTTTACGTTCCTGCGGGGGGCATCCCACCCAGAGGAATTGGTCTCTCGGGCGGCCCAGTTGGGGCTGAACGCCTTGGCCATCACAGATCATAATTCGCTGGCGGGGGTCGTTCGGGCCTATTCCGCCCTGAAAGAGCTTCGTCGCGAGTTCGGAGCTGATGCGCCCTTGCCAAGACTTGTCATCGGGGCGCGGCTGATCTTGCGCGATAGCGATACCCATTGGGTCGCATTGCCCCACGACCGTGAAGCCTATGCGCGGTTGACGCGGTTATTGACCCTTGGCAAACGACGTGCCCCCAAAGGGGCCTGCTATCTGGACCTGCCCGATCTGGTTCAAGGCTGTGCGGGCATGAGCTTGATTGCCGTGCCGCAAGCGTCCCTAAAAGCCAGCCAGCCCGATATTGCGACGCTGAAAAAGCACTTTCCTGCGGATGTCTTTATCGGTGTCGCGCCGCGCTATGATGGCAGTGATCAACGCTATTTTGATGCCTGCGCCACCCTCGCGCATCGCACCGCAGCGCCGATGGTGGCCGTGGGGGATGTGTTGATGCACCACGGTGCGCGACGGCAGTTGGCTGATGTTCTGACCTGCCTGCGCCACAATATTACGATCGATCAAATCGGCACGCGTGCCTTACCCAACGCTGAAAAACGCCTCAAGCCCGAAGCTGATATGAAGCGCCTGTTCGCCCGTCACCCGGCGGCCTTGCGCCGCACGACACAGATCGCGGCAAAGTCCAGCTTTTGCCTGTCCGAACTCAGCTATGATTACCCGGACGAGATCGCAGACAATGAAACGCCCCAGGACCGTTTGGCGCGGTTGGCGTCCGAGGGTCTGAAGGTCCGCTATCCCAATGGGGCACCCGCGCGGGCCATTGCGCAAATGGAAAAAGAACTGGCGTTGGTCAAGACGCTCGATTTTCCGGCCTATTTCCTCACGGTGCATGACATCGTTCAATTCGCGCGCTCCAAGGGGATCTTGTGTCAAGGGCGGGGGTCCGCGGCCAATTCGATCTTGTGCTATCTGTTGGGCATCACCGACGTCAGCCCCGAGACGATTACCATGGTGGTGGAACGCTTTGTATCAGAACATCGCGGAGAGCCGCCGGATATCGACGTTGATTTCGAACATGAACGCCGCGAAGAGGTCATCCAGCATATCTACGCCAAATACGGCCGGCACCGCGCCGGGCTTTGCGCCACGGTGATCCATTTCCGCTCGCGCGCGGCGATCTCCGAGGTGGGCAAGGTTATGGGCTTGTCCAAGGATGTCACGGCCAATCTCTCGGGGCAAATCTGGGGCACCAGCAATGGCGGGCCGGACCCCGAGCGCGTTAAACAACTGGGGCTTGATCTATCGGACCCGCGTCTGGCGCTGACCATCAAGCTGATTGGTGAAATCATCGGGTTTCCGCGACATCTGAGCCAGCATGTCGGCGGGTTTGTCATCACCAAGGGGCGATTGGATGAGCTTTGCCCTATCGAAAACGCCGCGATGGATGACCGCACGATCATCGAATGGGACAAGGATGATATCGACGCTCTGAATATCCTGAAGGTCGATATCCTGTCGCTTGGGATGCTCACCTGTATCCGCAAAAGCTTTGATCTGATTGCGCAACATGGGGGCAAAAAATACAGCATCGCCAGCATACCCCAAGATGATGCGCAAACCTATGACATGCTGTGCGTTGCGGACGCCATTGGTGTGTTTCAGGTGGAAAGCCGCGCGCAGATGAACTTTCTGCCGCGGATGAAGCCTCGTGAATTATATGATTTGGTGATCGAGGTGGCGATTGTGCGCCCCGGCCCCATCCAGGGCGGCATGGTACACCCCTATATCAATCGCAGGCAGGGGAACGAAGCCGTGGTTTTCCCCTCGAAAGAGCTGGAAGACGTGCTGGGCAAAACGCTTGGCGTGCCATTGTTCCAGGAACAAGCCATGCAGATCGCTGTGGTCGCAGCCGGGTTCCTGCCAAGCGAGGCAGACCAGCTGCGCCGGTCTATGGCGACCTTCAGGCGGATGGGGACGATAGGCCAGCTTCGCGATAAATTCATCAATGGCATGTTGGCCCGGGGCTATGAAAACGCTTTCGCCGAGAATTGCTTTTCCCAGATCGAGGGTTTTGGCGAATACGGTTTCCCTGAAAGCCATGCCGCTGCTTTTGCAATGCTTGCCTATGTATCGGCCTGGCTGAAATGCCACCATCCGGCAGCCTTTGCCTGCGGGTTGCTGAATGCGCAGCCTATGGGGTTTTATGCGCCCGCCCAGATCGTGCGCGATGCCCGCGAGCATCACATCGAAGTGCGCCCCGTCTGCGTCAACACAAGCGAATGGGACAACACGCTTGAAAAGCGCAGCGACGGGGCACTGGCTTTGCGATTGGGGTTTCGCCAGATCAAAGGCTTTCGTGAAGAGGATGCAGGGTGGATCGTTGCCGCGCGTGGCAATGGCTACCCCGATCCCGAAGCTTTGTGGTTAAGGGCAGGGCTTTCGCCGGCGGTTCTGGAACGTTTGGCCGAAGCCGACGCCTATGCAGGGCTTGGCTTGGGACGACGCGACGCCTTGTGGGCGGTAAAAGCGATCAAAGGCAACGCGCCCTTGCCGTTGTTCAATGATAAGATCGAGGGCGAGGGCATTGCCGAACAGCCCGTCACCTTGCCCGCAATGCATTTAGGGCAGGAAGTGGTCGAGGATTACGTGGCCATGCGCCTGTCGCTGAAAGCCCACCCGATGGAACTGTTGCGCCCGGCCATGACGGGGCTGACAGCTCATGACGCGCTGCCCGAGGTGCCTTTGGGGCCTATGGCACAAAGGCCCATTTCTGTCTGCGGTCTGGTGATCACGCGGCAACGGCCCGGTACGGCGTCGGGTGTCGTTTTCCTGACGCTTGAGGATGAAACAGGTGTGTCAAATGTGGTGGTCTGGAAAAAGGTCTATGCACAATTCCGCCGCGCGGTGATGACGGGGCGCTTGCTGCGCATCACCGGCCATGTACAACGCGAAGGTATCGTGGTGCATGTGATTGCGCATAGCATCGAAGACGTGTCGCACTATCTCAGCCGTCTCGGCCACCCGATGGATGATGCGGTAGGCATCACGCAACCCCAAGCCGACGACGCACCAAGATCCCGCACCCAACCCCGTGCCATGCACCCCCGCGATCAGGCCAAGCGCTTGTTCCCAAGCAGGGATTTCCACTAATCGTACGCTCAGCAGGGCGACCCATGAGCGGGTGCGCATGATGTGTGCAAGCCTTCACGCCGCGCGAAAGTGCAGCCCTGTGGTCAGACCGTTGAGCATTCAAGAAAGCTTTTTCAATTATAGGCCCAGCCTATTTGCGCAGAAACGGCTATCCGTATTTCTTCTGTTCCAAATAATGCACAACAGGAGAGTCCAAAATGAAATCCCCCACCACATTGATCAAAGGCGGCCTGCTGGCGGCCAGCCTTATGGCCTTTGCGCCGCTTGCCGCCATGGCTGATGACGTGTCGATCCGTCTGGGCCACGTTCTGCCGGAAAGCCACAGCTGGCACGTTGCCGCCACTGGTTTCGCCGAAGAGGTCAACAGCCGCACAGAAGGTCGCGTTGCGATCAAGGTTTTCCCCTCCGGGCAGCTTGGCAGTGAAAAGGAAGTGATCGAGGGGCTGCAATTCGGGTCGGTGCAGGCCGGTTTGATCGGTTCCGGGTCGTTCCAGGGGATCGAGCCGCGCATGGGCATCATCGAGATGCCCTATGCTTGGGGCGCGCGCGATCAGGCGTTTGCCGCGCTTGATGGCGATCTGGGCGTTGCGCTGGCCGATATGCTCGACGGCAAGGGGATCAAGGTTCTGGGCTGGTGGGAAAACGGTTTCCGCAACATCACCAACAACGTCCGCCCCGTTGAAAAGCCCGAAGACCTCGCCGGTCTGAAAATCCGTGTCACGCCCGACAAAGTGCGCTTGGCAACATTCGAAGGTCTGGGCGCAGAACCGGCCCCCCTGTCGTTTGGTGAGCTATACTCCGCGCTGCAACAGGGGCTGTTTGATGCGCAGGAAAACCCGCTGGCAATCATCTATTCCGCGTCCTTCTTCGAGGTGCAGAAATACGTCTCGCTGTCTGAACACATCTGGGGCGCGGCCACGCTGACCATGTCGAAATCCGTCTGGGACAAGATCTCTCCCGAGGATCAGGCCATCGTCACGGAAGCCGCCACATCCTGGGGCCTGAAACAGCGCGACATGGTTGCCGCCGCCAATGACAAGCTGATCGCCCAGCTGGAAGCAGAAGGCATGCAGTTCAACGAGGTCGACAAAGCCGCCTTTATCGAAGCGGTCGAACCGATTTGGGAAAGCCAGAAGGACGTATATGGCGAAGAGCTTCTGACCATCCTGGACCAGTACCGCAAATGACTTTGCGGCCTGAAATGACACAAGTTGCATCGGTCGAGCCGGTGCAACTTTACGACTTCACACAAAAGGTGCTGTTTTCCCCGGCTCAACGCGGCGAGGGCTTTATCAAGCTTTCGGTGACCACCGGTAAGAAAGGCGCGAAGTCTACCGCGCACAGCCATCCCCGCGACGAGGTGACGCTGACGCTGAAGGGCGAGGCGATCCTGCGGGCAGGGGGCGAGGAATACCACATGACCGAAGGCACCGCCATGCGCCTGCCACCGGGGCTTGATCACACGGTCGAGGTAATTTCGGACGAATGGGTCGTCGTCGCGGCCTACTGTGACGAATGCATGCTCTGCCGCGGCCCAGAAGGATTTTTGAAACCATGACTTTCGGGAACGGGTCGCTGCGGGCGGCCATTCTTATCGACCGCGCGGCCCGATGGGTTGGTGCGGCGCTGGTGGCGGGGTTTGCGGCGATGGTCGTCTATGTCGTGATCTCGCGCTACCTGTTCTCATCGACCCCTCGCTGGGCCGAGGAATTGCCCCGCATGGCGCTGGTCTGGCTGACCTTTGTGGGGGCCATTTCGGGGTTTGTGCGGGGCACGCATTTCCGTGCGGGGTTGCTTGACCTGGTGACCATGCCCGCACCGCTGCGCCGGGTTTTTGCCGTTCTGGCATGGCTGGCGAGCTTTGTTTTTCTTGCGGTGTTCATCTGGACCGGCTGGAAACTGACCCAGATCACATGGGCGCATCAGACCACCGCGCTGTCGTTGCCGGTGGGGTTTTTTTACCTTTCACTCCCCGTTTGCTGCGGCGTGGCACTGCTGGGCCTGATCCTGAAAGGGGGCCGCACATGAGCCTCGCGCTTGCTTTGCTTCTTGTCGTCTTCGTCCTCTTGGTGCTGCTGGATGCGCCCATTGCCGTGGCGCTTGGTCTGTCGTCGATGTTTTATTTGCTGATCGCCGATGCCGCGCCCCTGATCGTTGTGGCGCAGCGCGCGGTGGCGGGGATCAACAGCTTTACACTACTGGCGATTCCGCTGTTCCTGCTGGCGGGTCTGCTGATGGTCCACGGCGGGCTTGCACCGCGGATCATCGCGCTGTGTTCGGCCCTTATCGGGCGGCGCACCGGCGGGTTGGCGATGGTGATGATCATCGCCTGTATGATGTTCGGGTCGCTTTCCGGCTCCGGCGTGGCCGACGTGGTGGCCATTGGCACGATGATGCTGCCCGCAATGAAGGATCAGGGCTACGCCCCCGGCTTTTCAGCCTCTGCCTTGGGCTGTGCTGGTTCGCTTGGTACCGTCATCCCGCCCTCGATCGTGCTGATTGTCTACGGCACCGCCACCAACAGTTCGATCGGCCAGCTTTTCGTGGCCGCGATCATCCCGGGCATCCTGCTGGGTCTCGGCCTCATGCTGGTGGCGTGGTGGATTTCGCGCCGCAACGGATGGCAGGGCGGAGAGCCTTTTTCCTGGGGTGAGCTGGGACGTGCCGCCAAGGGCTCGATCCTGGCGATGCTGGCACCGATCATCATCGTGGGGGGCATTCGTCTTGGCATCTTCACCCCGACCGAAGCTGCGGGCATCGGCGTGGCCTACGCGCTTTTCATCGGCATTTTCGTCTATCGCGCGCTGTCACTTTCCACCCTGATGCGATTGTTGCGGGAAACCACCGAGATGACAGGCGTGATCTTGCTGGTGATCGCTTCGGCCTCGGTCTTTGGCTGGATTCTCGCGGCCGAACAAGTGCCGCAGATGGCGGTCAACGGTATCACGCAGGCCACGCAAAGCGGCACTGTCGCCTTGTTGATGATGATGGCGGTCCTGTTGATCCTTGGCACTTTCATGGAAAGCATCGCGATCATCCTGATCCTTGCGCCGGTGTTCCTGCCCATCCTTGGCCACTACGGCATCGATCCGGTTTACTTCGGCATCCTGCTGACCATCAACCTCGCCATTGGTGCCAATACGCCCCCGTTGGGGATCGACCTCATGGCCGCCTGTCGGGTTGGTGAAATCCCGCTCAGCGCGTCGTTCAAATACTTGATCCCTTTCCTTGGCGTGATGGTCGGCGTGCTGCTGCTTCTCGTCCTCTTCCCTGCACTGATTACCGAACTTCCGGGCATCCTGTTTTGATCCCGGCCCTCGAAAGAAAGAAGGTTTCCATGTCGATTACCCCCGATACCCGTGTCGATCTTGACCGTTTCTGGTCCACCATCGAAGCCTCCGGCGAGATCGGTAAAGGCCGCCCCGGCGGGCTGTCGCGCCTGACGCTTGGCGATGCAGACCGGGACATGCGCGATCTGTTCCGGTCCTGGTGTGAAGAGGCCGGTTTGACTGTTGAAGTGGATGCCGCCGGCAATATCTTTGGCCGTCGCGACGGCAGCGACAACGATCTGCCGCCGATCCTGATTGGCAGTCACCTTGATACCCAGATCAATGGCGGGCGGTTCGACGGGATCGCCGGCGTGCTGGCCGGGCTCGAGGTGATCCGCTGCCTGAACGATGCGGGCCATGTCACCAAACGCCCCATCGTGGTGGTCGACTGGACCAACGAGGAAGGCGCGCGGTTCTCTCCTCCGATGGTTGCCTCGGGCTGTTTCGTTGGGAAATATGACATCGACTGGGTGCATGATCTGATCGGCGATGATGGCGCGCGCTTCGGTGATGAGCTTGAGCGGATCGGCTATAACGGCGAACGCGCTTGCAAGGCCGGCGAGATCGACGCCTATTTCGAGCTGCATATTGAACAAGGGCCGATCCTTGACGCCGAGAAGCGGCAGGTCGGCATTGTCACCGGCGGCTATCCGGTGCGCGGGATGCGGGCGTCGTTCAAGGGGCAGACCTCGCACACCGGACCAACGCCGATGGACCTGCGCAAGAACGCGCTGGCGGCGGGGGCGCGCTGGCTGACCGCGGTGGATGACATCGGCTGGGATTTTGCAGTGCATGACGGCAAGGCCACCGCCGCGCGGTTGACCGCTTGGCCCAACAAACCGGGGATCCTGTCCGACACAGCCGAAGCCGTCTGTGACGTGCGCCACCCCGATCCCATCACCACCCGCGCCATGGCCGAAAAGATGCGCCGGGCCCTGTTCGAATCCGCCGCACGGTGTGGGTGTGAGGCCGTGATCGAGGATGAATGGGAATGGGGCGGCGACATCTTTGACCACGAGATGATCGACGGCATCCGCGACGAGGCTATCCGCATGGGCTTCAACTGGCGTGATATCGAAAGCCAGGCAGGTCACGACGCCTATTTCCTTGCCACCCATTGCCCGACGGCGATGATCTTTGCGCCTTGCGAAAACGGCATTACGCACAACAACGAAGAAAACTGCACACCAGAGGATTTCGTGGCCGGGCTAAATATTCTGCTGCATGCCGTCGTCAAACGGGCGGATCGATGAGCGCATTGATCGGACACGAGGCGCTTGAAACCGCGCTGGATTGGCCCGATCTGATCGGCCAGTTGCGCGACTGGTATCGCGGCAAGGCGGTGCAGGCACCGGACCGGCAGGTACTGACGATCGAGCAGCCGGACGGCAGCGAGGCATCTTTGCTGATCATGCCCGCCTGGGTTCCCGGTGAAAGCATTGGCGTCAAGGTGGTGACCTTCTTTCCCGAAAACGCCGCCAAGGGCCGCCCGACGATCAATGCGGGCTACCTGCTGTTTGATGGGGAAACCGGGCAAATGCAGGCCGCGCTGGATGGTGATACACTGACCGCGCGGCGCACGGCGGCGGCGTCGGCACTGGCGGCGGATCTACTGGCGCGCAAGGATGCAGGTGATTTACTGATCGTCGGAACGGGGCAGCTTTCCCTCGCCGTCGCAGCGGCACATTGCGCGGTGCGGGGCTACACCTCGGTTTCAATCTGGGGGCGCAGCGGTGAAAAGGCTGCGGCGATTGCCTCAGCGCTTGCGGAACAGGGCCTTCCCGCTCGGGCCGTAGACGACCTTGAAACCGCGTGTCGCGCGGCGGATGTGATCAGCACGGTCACAGCCTCGACCAGGCCCATCATCCAGGGGGGCTGGCTCAAACCCGGCAGCCACCTTGACCTGATCGGCGCATTCAAGGGCGATATGCGAGAAAGCGACGATCAGGCGATTCTGCAGGCCGAGGTTTTTGTCGATCTGCGGGCAGGGGCATCGCTTGCGGGGGATCTGTTGCAGCCATTGGAAGCGGGGCAGATCACGCCAGAGCATATTCGCGCCGACCTAGCGGAATTGTGTCAGGGTACCCATGCCGGCCGTAGCGATGACGGTGCCCGCACCGTTTTCAAATCCGCGGGCATGGCGCTTCAGGATCTGGCAGCGGCGACGATGGCAAGCGATCACACCATATTGGGGTAAATCGCCAGCAGCTCCTGCGCGATATCCACAAATTTCTGCTCCGAGGGAGATAGCTTGTCTCTCGGGGCGTGCACCAGATAGACGTCGGCCCCAATCGTTTCATCTGTAATCTTGATGGGCCACAGGTCGCCGCGCCTGATGTCGTCCTGCGCGGCCATGAGGGGCAGGATGCCAATGCCCATGCCGGCCACGATCATTCTTCGGACCTCTTCGATGTTGGTGCTTAGCCCGTTGATGCGATTGCCAAGCCGTGTGCCTTCGCGCAGGACCGACATCGGCTCCAGCCCCATGCCTTCGGTGGCGCAGGCAAAGCTGATAAAGGGCTCGCGCTGAAGATCGCGGAGCGCGACGCTTTCCTGCCCGAACAGCGGATGCTCGGCCCCACAGAAGACACAGAACTCTTCGCGAAACAGACGGATCGAGGGCAGGTTGACCAAGGGGGCGGCCAATAGGCAGAACCCGATCGTGCCACGCCCCTGCTGGATCGAGCGCACAATCGCCTGACTGTTCTGGACCTCACTTTGGAAGGCCACGGAAGGATAGTGCTGATGATAAAGCCGCAGCAATTCGTCCATCATCGGTGACATCAGATTGCTGATAATCTGATAGCGGACCTGCCCGCGTTCCTCTTCTTCGGCGTCGCGGACCAGAAGATTGATCCGTTCGGCACTGTGAAAGATTTCGCGGCATTCCTGAAAAATCTTGTCGCCACGCGTTGTCAGTTCGAAGTGGCGGCTGTCGCGAAAGACAAGCTGGCACCCCAGTTGCGCTTCGAGCTTTTGCAACGCATTGCTCACCGAAGGCTGGCTTAGGCCCAGCCGTTTTGCGGCCTTCGTGATGCTTTCCTCCTTCGCAATCATGTAAAACATGCGCAGAAGGTTCCAGTTCAGATCGGATTGCGGCAAAGCGTTCATGCTGATGATTCGTTTCTTGCTTGGGTCTGAGTAGAGTTTCCTATTTTTCATCCCCTATCACATAGTCAACGCGAATGCCTAAAATTGACTGTGACTATGGTGTGCAACTGTGCGCGTGGGGCAGGTTCGGCTAAGCTTGCCACTCATTTCATGAGAAAGCACAAAACATGACCATCACTCGTTTGCACCCCGGCCCCCGCATGAGCCAGGCCGTCGTTCACAACAACACCGTTTACCTTGCCGGTCAGGTCGGCACCGCCGGCGCCGATGTCGCGACCCAGACCCAAGATTGTCTGGACGCGATCGACCGCCTGCTGGCGGAGGCAGGCAGCGATAAATCCAAGCTGCTGCAGGTCACCATCTGGCTTGCTGACATGGCTGATTTCCAGGATATGAACGCAGTTTATGATGCGTGGATTGACCCTGCCAACCCGGCGGCGCGCGCTTGTGGTGAGGCCAAGTTGGCGACACCGGACTACAAGGTAGAATTTCTCGTGACCGCCGCGATCTAATCGCCGCTTTCTAGCCGGAGATTATGCGAGCCATAATCTCCGGCTATTTGACCCTGCCGCTCTCCCGTCGCCATCCTTTCTTACACATCAGGCGACAGGACAGGGCATGACATTTCAAATCGACCTTTCGGACATCGAAACAGCGACGCTGGGGCATTTTCTTGAATCCGGTTTCATGTCTCCCGCGCTGCAGGGGCTGTTGCCGCATCGAACTGTTTTTGGCCCCGCGCTGACCGTGCGCATGCTTGGCGATGATGGCGCGATGCTGACCGAGGCGCTGTCCGCTGCACACCCCGGACAGGTCATCGTTATCGACCGTTGTGGTGATCTGCGCCATGCCTGTTGGGGGGCAGTCACGACCGCTGCTGCCAAGGCACGCGGCGTGGTGGGGGCGGTGATCGACGGCTTTGTCACCGACCGCTCCGCCATAGAGCAAGAAGACTTTCCAGTCTGGTGCCGTGGACGGTCCCCCATCACGACCAAGCCGCGTGGGCTTGGCGGCGATTTCAACGTGACCGTGGGGTGTGGCGGCGTCTCAGTCCGGCCCGGCGACATTATTCTGGCCGACGAAAACGGCGTTGCCGTACTGGACAAAGATCAGGCTGAAACCCACGCCGCGCGCGCCCGAAAAATGCAGGCGGACGAGATTGCAATCCTCGAACGGCTGCGTGCTGGCGAAACACTAGCTGAAATAACGCGGGGCGCAAAGCAGCCCGCGTAGAACCGGATAACCGGCGCAAAACACCTTTCCTTCACTCAACCGACAGAGAGATCCATGACACAGACATTCTCCATAAAGGGCCTCACGACATTGGCCGTCCTGGCTGCTAGCACAGCGCTGACACTGGGCACACCCGCCATCGCCGACAAGGCGTCCAATACGCTCAACGTCGCTTTCGCCGCCGAGCCTGAGCCGCTGGATACCTATAAAATCGCCGGTCGTCAGGGCCTGATCCTCGCGCGGCACATCTATGACGGGTTGCTCTACAAGAACCTCGACACCGGAGAGATCGTCCCCGCGCTGGCGGAATTCTGGGAATTTACCGGCCCGCTGACGATGGAGTTCACCCTGCGCCAAGGGGTCAAATTCCACAACGGCGCCGATTTCACCGCTGATGACGTGGTTGAAACGCTCAACACCGTGATCACCCCGGAATACGGCACCCGCTATTCGATCTCGGTTGATTGGATCGACAGTGTCGAGAAGCTGGATGAATATAAAGTCCGCATTAATATGTCCAAGCCCTTTGCCGGTGCGGTAGAGATGCTGGCGGATGCACTGCCGATCTATCCGCACGCCTTCTTTGCGGAAAACGGGTCTGCGGGTATGGCCGCAACGCCGATCGGCACCGGCCCCTACAAGCTGGTGAGCCAGGAGCCGGGCATCCGCTACGAGATGGAGCGCTTTGAGGATCACTATGAAGGCAGCCCTAAATCCGGTGCCACCATCGACAAGATCTCTGTGCGCACCATACCCGAGATGAACACACAATACGCCGAACTGATGTCGGGGTCGCTGGACTGGATCTGGCGTATTCCGCCGGATCAGGCGTCGCGTCTTGAAGGCCGTGTGCAGATCATCAGCGCACCGATCATGCGCATCGGCTATGTCGGTTTCGCCCCCGAGGCGATGGATGGCGACACGCCGATTGCAGACAAACGTGTGCGTCAGGCGCTTATCCACGCCACAAACCGCGGCGCGATTGTCGACGCTTTCGCAGGCGGTGCGTCCGAGGTTCTCAATACCCCATGCAACCCGGCGCAATTCGGCTGTGAACAGGATGTCACCGCCTATGAATACGACCCGGAGACAGCCAAGGCGCTCTTGGCCGAAGCCGGATATGAGGACGGTTTCAAGATGGAAATGGTCTTCGCCGCCATGCCGCGCCCGACTGCCGAAGCCGTGGCCGCCGATCTTGCCAATGTCGGCGTGACGCTTGAACTGAACGAACAGCAGTACGCGTCGGGCATCGGCAAGTGGCGCGCCAAGGAGCTTCCGGCGTTCTTCTCGAACTGGGGCAGCTATGGCATCGGCGACACCGCATTCATCCTGTCGAATTTCTTTGGCGGCGGTGCGGATGACCTTGTGCAAGACGCCGAACTGGCAACCTGGCTGACCGAGGCTGATACGTCATCGGACCGCGATGTGCGCGCCAAGAACTACTCTATGGCGGTCAAGAAGATCGCCGAGGAAGCCTATTGGATGCCGATGTATAACTTCAACGTTAACTATGGCCTGTCCAACGACCTGAACTTCACGCCGCACCCGGATGAGTTCGCCCGTTGGTGGGGTGCCAGCTGGAAGTAAGCTGACCCTGTCAACGTCACGGGCCGGACAGTCCTCTCCCCGCTGTCCGGCCCCCATAACGGAAAGACCTATGCTCTCTTTCATCTCTAAACGTCTGCTTGTGGCGCTCTTGGTCTGTCTGACCGTGTCCGCGCTGAGCTTTGGCTTGATGTTCGTGTCGGGCGACCCTGCGATTGCCATCGCGGGCGCGGGTGGCCGTGCCGAGGATGCCGAAGCGATCCGGCAGGCCTATGGCTTTGACCGACCCTTGGTTGTTCAATACCTGGACTGGATCGGCAGCGCCTTGACCGGAAATCTGGGGCAGAGCATCTATTTCAATGTGCCGGTAACAGAGATCATCGGCAACCGTGCCGGCGTCACACTGGCGCTCGGCTTCATCTCGTTCCTCGTCGCTTTGGTGATCGCCGTGCCTTTGGGAGTCGCCGCGGCGCTCAGACCGAACGGCTGGATCGACCGCCTTGCACTGGTGATCGCCGTGTCCGGGCAGGCAATCCCGAGCTTCTGGTTGGGGTTGATGGCCATCGTGGTCTTTGGGGTCTGGTATGGCTGGGTCCCCATTTCGGGTGCTGACACATGGCAGGGATACATCCTGCCCGTGGTCGTGCTGAGCTATTACGCTATCCCCGAGCTTATGCGCATCACACGCTCGGGCATGATCGACGTGCTGGCCACGGATTATGTCCGGGCGGCCAAGGCCAAGGGGCTGCCGATGCATCTTGTGATTTCACGCCATGCCTTGCGCAATGCGGTGCTGCCGCTTGTATCACTGGCAGCGGTTCAACTGGGCCAGCTTCTATCCGGCTCCATCGTGATCGAGAGCGTCTTTGCGCTGAACGGGTTGGGGCGGCTGGCGTGGGAATCTCTTCTGCGCAGCGACCTGCCGGTGGTGCAGGCGATCATCCTGATCTTGTCGCTGCTTTACGTGCTGCTGACCATGCTGGCCGATATTCTGAACGCGGTGCTTGATCCGCGCCTAAGGGGGGGCTCCTGATGTCCGACGTCACTATCGAAACGGCCCGCCCGTCTGTCTGGCGCAAGATGCGCGGCAATACCGGTGCGTTGATCGGGGGCACGCTTCTGGCAGCTATCATCCTGATCGCTTTGCTTGCGCCGCTGCTGGCCCCGCATGACCCAATCGCGCAGGATTTGAGCCGCCGGCTGCTGCCGCCCTTCTGGCATGATCGCGCGGTACCGGAACACCTGCTCGGGACCGATCACCTTGGGCGCGATTATCTATCTCGGATGATCTATGGCGCGCGGGTGTCACTGGGTGTCGGGCTTGGGGTGATCCTTGTGTCCGGTGCCATCGGGATCACGCTTGGCCTGATCGCGGGCTATTTCGGGGGCTGGATCGATATTGTTATCAGCTTCGCCATCACGACACGGCTATCACTGCCCATCGTGCTGGTCGCACTGGCGGCGGTGGCATTGGGCGGCGCGTCGCTAACCACGCTGATCACCGTTCTGGGGCTGCTTCTGTGGGACCGGTTCGCGGTGGTAACGCGCGCCGCCGCTCAAAGCTTGCGACATCAGGAATTCATCATGGGCCTGCGATCCATCGGCGCGAGCCGCATGCGCATCCTGTTTCTCGAAATCTTACCCAATATGCGCGCCACGATCCTTGTCGTCGTCTCGCTTGAGGTCGCAAACGTCATCCTGCTCGAGGCGGCCCTGTCCTTCCTTGGGTTGGGGGTGCGCCCGCCGACGCCAAGCTGGGGGCTGATGATCTCGGAAGGGCGCGACAATATCCTCTTTGATCCATGGTTGATCGCACTGCCCGGATCGGCGCTCTGCCTGCTGGTGCTGGCGGTGAACCTGTTCGGCGATGGGATGCGCGATATAACAGGGCCTGCACGAAAGTGACTGAAATGATGCTTGATATCCGAAACCTGAAGGTGTCGATCCCCACTGACCGAGGCATGTTGAACGCGGTTCGGGGTGTCGACCTGCAAATCGCTGAAGGAGAGACCCTCTGCCTTGTCGGCGAGTCGGGTTGTGGCAAGTCGCTTACCGCGACGTCTATCATGGGGCTGCTACCGCGCTACGCCAAGGTCACGAGTGACCGGTTCGACATGGCAGGGCAGGATCTGACGACCAAGACCGATGCCAAGCTGGCAAAGCTGCGCGGCCGCGATGTGGCGATGATCTTTCAAGACCCGACCAGCGCGCTAAATCCGACGCTTACCATTGGACGGCAGTTGACCGAGGGCGTCATGCGCCACGAGAACTTGACCCGAAAAGAGGCTGACGCCCGCGCAATCGAGATGCTTGACCGGGTGGGGATCGCCAATCCGGCGGCGCGGCTGACGCAATATCCACACGGGTTCTCTGGTGGGCAACGCCAGCGCATCATGATCGCCTCGGCGCTGATGGGACGACCCAAGCTTTTGATCGCGGACGAGCCGACGACGGCGCTGGATGTGACCATTCAGGCGCAGATCCTGACGCTTCTGGGGCAATTGCAGGCCGATCTTGGTCTGTCACTCTTGCTGATTACCCATGATCTGGGCGTGGTGGCGGCTATCGCGAACGATGTTGCGGTGATGTATGCAGGGCGCATTGTCGAACGCGCGCCCGCCGCCGATCTTTTTGCTACGCCGCGCCACCCCTATACCAAAGGGCTGCTTGCCGCGATCCCGGTGCCGGGTGTCACCGAACGGGGCAGCGCATTGCCCGCCATTCCGGGGCGCGTCCCGGGGTTGATCGGCACGATGGCGGGCTGCGCCTTTCGCGACCGCTGCACCATTGCCGGACCTGAATGCGCTGTCGATCCAGTGCCACGCGTAAGCGCCGGGGGGGCGCAATTCATTGAATGCGCCAAGGCATCACAGGTGGCCGCATGACCGCAGCGACGCCGATGATCCGCATGACCGATATCCGCAAAACCTACCGCCTGCGCCGTGGCATGTTCGCCCCGACCGAAGAATTGGTGGCCGTGAACGACCTGTCGCTCGAGGTCGCCGAAGGCGAAACGCTTGGCCTTGTCGGTGAATCCGGTTGCGGCAAGAGCACGGCGGTCAGCATCATGCTGGGCTTGTTGCAGCCCGATCGTGGTGAGGTCGAGATCGCGGGCCAGAAGATCGACACCATGCCCGTGGCGGACCGTGTGCGGTTGATCCAGCCCGTGTTTCAGAACCCCAATGCCTCGCTTAACCCGGTTAAACGTATCCAGACGCTGGTTGGCCAGCCGCTGCGACTGCATGGCGGCACGCATATCGATGCAGAGGTCAAGCGGATGCTCGATTTGGTCGGGCTGCCATCACGGCTCGCCGATGCCTATCCCGGGGAGCTTTCTGGCGGGCAAAGGCAGCGGGTCGCCATCGCGCGTGCGCTGATCCTCGGACCGCGTGTTTTGATCTGTGACGAGCCGACCTCGGCGCTTGATGTCTCGGTGCAGGCGCAGATCATTAACCTGTTGCTATCGCTGAAGAAAGAGCTGGGCCTTACCATGGTTTTTGTCAGCCACAATCTTGCGGTGGTCGAACATTTGGCGGACCACGTGGCTGTTATGTATCTCGGGCAGAAGATTGAAGAAGCCGCGACAGATGCGCTTTTCGAGGATGCCAGCCACCCCTACACCCGTGCGCTGCTTGCCGCGACCCTGCTGCCAGACCCAAAGGCGGGACTGCCTGAACAAAAGCTTGGCGCAGCAGCGGCGGACCCCTTTGCAGCGCGTCAGGGCTGTCAATTTGCGCCGCGCTGTCCTGAGATGAGGCAGAGCTGTACCGAGGGCCCGCAAAAGCTACGGAAACTGCGCGAAAGCTTGGTCAGATGCGAAAGGGCGGTGTGACCACCGTCTTTTCTCAAAGCTGCAAGACGCGGTACGTCAGCCAAGGTTCGTCGCGCTTTTGCTCCTAAGGGGCGCGACGATATACCCAGACGCCGAGTATCTCTGTAGGCGTGCGCTGTTGATTGTCACCGAGAACTGACCCGGCAACTGTAGAAATTGTCATTGAGAATT
>OJBE01000135.1_pt1 | contig 20159 bp, 12 predicted proteins | sample 1590521 | NCBI WGS metagenome assembly OJBE01 (sample SAMN05416807, study PRJEB24817) | seawater metagenome | isolation source: Sea water | place: Canada:Atlantic | collected 2013-07
GCAGAAAATTGACTAAGTCTTTCATATGGCTATAGCTCCGTTTGGAGTCAGAGCCTGCCCGCCACGATGGCGGGACAGACTACTAATCCGCTACTTTTCGTTTTCCAGTTCGATGTCGATACCCAGCGAGCGAATCTCTTTAACCAATACGTTAAAGGACTCTGGCATACCAGGCTCCATACGGTGATCGCCATCCACGATGTTTTTATACATCTTGGTACGGCCGGCCACGTCGTCCGACTTAACAGTAAGCATTTCTTGTAGAGTGTAAGCAGCACCATATGCTTCCAGTGCCCATACTTCCATCTCCCCGAAACGCTGACCACCGAACTGCGCTTTACCACCCAGCGGCTGCTGAGTAACCAAGCTGTAAGAACCGGTAGAACGAGCGTGCATCTTATCGTCAACCAAGTGGTTCAGTTTCAGCATGTACATGTAACCCACGGTCACTGGACGGTCGAAGACCTCACCAGTACGACCATCGTACAAGTTAAACTGACCTGATTCTGGCAACTCAGCTAGACGCAACATGCGCTTGATTTCGCTCTCTTTCGCACCATCGAATGCAGGCGTTGCCATCGGCACACCGTTACTCAAGTTACGACCAAGTTCTAGAATCTCAGCATCACTGAAGCTGTCCAGATCTTCGATACGACCATCACCACCGTTATAGATCTCGTGCAGCAGTTCGCGGAGCTTAGCGATTTCCTGCTGTTCTTTGATAATACGGTCGATCTTATCACCAAGACCCTTGGCCGCCATGCCCAAGTGGATCTCCATGATCTGACCCACGTTCATACGCGACGGTACGCCCAGCGGGTTCAGTACGATATCAACGGTGACACCGTTTTCATCGTATGGCATATCTTCGATAGGCTTGATCGCAGAGATAACACCTTTGTTACCGTGACGACCCGCCATCTTATCACCTGGCTGGATTTTCCGTTTGATGGCTAGGTAAACCTTAACAATCTTCAGGACGCCCGGAGCCAAGTCATCGCCAGTTTGTAACTTGCGCTTCTTGTCTTCGAACTTGTCATCCAGTTGCTTCGCACGCTCTTCAAGAGACTGCTCTGCTTTCTCAAGCATGTCCGCCAGCGCTTCGTCCTGAGGCAGGATTTTGAACCACTGATCTGCAGACAATGACTGTAGGTATTCTGCAGTCAGAGTGTCGCCTTTCTTCAGGTTAGGAGCTGCATTCACAACTTGACCAACCAACGCACGATGCAAGCGCTCATAAGTAGCGCCTTTAACGATACGCATCTCTTCGTTCAAATCCTTACGGACTTCGTCGAGCTGCATTTTTTCGATGTCTTGCGCGCGTTTGTCTTTTTCCACGCCGTCGCGGGTAAAGACTTGAACGTCAATAACAGTACCAGTAGTACCGGTCTTAACACGCAAAGAGGTATCTTTTACGTCCGATGCTTTTTCACCGAAGATAGCGCGTAGTAGCTTCTCTTCTGGCGTCAGTTGGGTTTCACCTTTCGGTGTCACCTTACCAACCAGAATGTCACCCGGCTTAACTTCTGCACCGATATAAACTACGCCAGACTCGTCCAGTTTACCCAGAGCAGCTTCACCCACGTTCGGGATATCCGCGCTGATTTCTTCTGCACCCAGCTTAGTATCACGTGCCACACAGGTAAGTTCCTGAATATGGATAGTGGTTAAGCGGTCTTCCTGAGCAACACGCTCAGATAGCAAAATCGAGTCTTCGAAGTTGTAACCATTCCACGGCATAAAGGCGATACGGAAGTTCTGGCCAAGCGCAAGCTCACCCAAGTCAACCGATGGACCATCAGCCATGATGTCACCGCGCTCAATCGAATCACCAGACTTAACCACAGGACGCTGGTTAATGCAGGTGTTCTGGTTAGAACGGGTGTACTTAGTTAGGTTATAGATGTCGACACCGGCTTCACCAGCAACCGTTTCGTCATCGTTAACTTTTACAACGATACGCGATGCATCGACTGAATCGATCACACCACCACGTTTAGCAACCACACAAACGCCAGAGTCGGATGCTACTGAGCGTTCAATACCTGTACCTACTAATGGCTTCTCAGAGCGCAAAGTCGGAACAGCCTGACGCTGCATGTTAGAACCCATCAATGCACGGTTGGCGTCATCGTGTTCTAAGAACGGAATCAATGAAGCCGCGATCGACACAACCTGCTGTGGAGATACATCCATCAGGGTTACGTTAACCGGTGACATCACCGTAAATTCGTTCTGATGACGTACAGAAATCAAGTCGCCTTGCAGACGGCCAGTTTCATCCGTCGGAACCGATGCCTGTGCAATTACGTAATCGGCTTCTTCAATAGCTGACACATAGATAATATCGTCAGTAACAACACCATCAATTACCTTACGGTACGGAGTTTCTAAGAAACCGTATTCGTTAGTACGAGCATATGAAGACAACGAGTTGATCAAACCGATGTTCGGACCTTCTGGCGTCTCAATAGGACATACACGTCCGTAGTGAGTCGCATGAACGTCACGAACTTCGAAGCCGGCACGCTCACGCGTCAAACCGCCAGGTCCCAACGCAGAAATACGACGCTTATGCGTGACTTCTGATAGTGGGTTGTTCTGATCCATAAACTGAGATAACTGTGATGAACCGAAGAATTCTTTCACCGCTGCCGCAACCGGCTTAGCGTTGATCAAATCTTGCGGCATCAAACCTTCGCTTTCTGCCATAGACAGACGCTCACGTACCGCACGCTCAACACGCACCAAACCAACACGGAATTGGTTCTCGGCCATTTCACCTACAGAACGGATACGACGGTTACCCAAGTGGTCGATATCGTCGACGTTACCAATACCGTTACGAATATTGATCAGGGTACGCAGCACCTCAATGATGTCGCTCTTGTCCAACGTGCCTGAACCAAGAATTTCTTCACGGCCAATACGACGGTTGAACTTCATACGACCCACTGCAGACAAGTCATAGCGCTCATCAGCGAAGAACAGATTCTCAAACAGAGTCTCTGCACTTTCTTTTGTTGGTGGTTCGCCAGGGCGCATCATGCGGTAAATCTCAACCAAAGCTTCCAATTGGTTGCTGGTTGGATCGGCACGCAAAGTATCAGAAATGAACGGACCGCAATCCAACTCATTGGTATAAATCGTTTCGAAATCGGTAATCTTCGCTTCAGCAAAACGAGCAAGCAATTCGACAGTTAGTTCAGCGTTAGCAGGTGCTAATACTTCGCCAGTTTTCGAATCAACAATGTCTTTCGCTAAGGCGCGACCCAAGAGGTAATCAATCGGCACAGTCAGTTCTTCGACGCCAGATTTTTCAAGCTGACGGATATGACGTGCTGTGATACGACGAGTCGCTTCAACAATAATATTGCCATCGTTATCTAGGATGTCGAATGCCGCTGTTTCACCGCGCAAGCGCGAAGGAATCAGTTTCAGCATTGCACCATCAGTCGTTAGACGATAGTTATCGTTTTCAAAGAAGGTCGCCAGAATTTCTTCGGTAGAGAAATTCAATGCACGTAACAAAATTGACGCCGGCAATTTACGACGACGGTCAATACGTACGAACACAAGATCCTTTGGATCGAATTCAAAGTCGAGCCAAGAACCACGGTAAGGGATAACGCGAGCGTTATACAACAACTTACCGGACGAGTGGGTTTTACCCTTGTCGTGGTCAAAGAACACACCAGGAGAGCGGTGCAACTGGGACACGATTACACGCTCAGTACCGTTAACAATAAAGGTACCGTTATCCGTCATCAAAGGCATTTCGCCCATGTAGACTTCTTGTTCTTTGATATCTTTGATGGCTTTGGTGGCTGATTCTTTATCATAAATAATCAGACGAACCTTGACGCGCAAAGGCGCAGCAAAGGTCACACCACGGAGCATACACTCTTTTTCATCAAACGTTGGCGTACCCAAACGGTAGCTAACGTACTCCAGCGCCGCATTCCCGGAGTAGCTTACGATTGGGAAAACAGATTTGAATGCTGCATGAAGACCGACGTCATTCCGCGCTTCCGCGCTGCCGCCTTCTTGCAAAAACTTGCGATAAGAGTCAATTTGAATTGCCAAAAGGTATGGCACATCCATGACACTCGGTAATTTACCGAAATCCTTACGGATACGTTTTTTCTCAGTATATGAGTAAGCCATCAGTTATCCCCGGACTGTTATCCTCGATTGAGCGTTGACGCCCATGGCTCAAGGACTTGCCTTGCATTTGAACCCAGCATTACGCCAGTGTGCTCACGATTTCCATAACGTGAAAAAGGCTGACGGGTAAACCCGTCAGCCAATCGCCGCTCTAGACTCTAGAGCGACATGTCTTGCTTTGCAACGAATTGCAAATTACTTGATTTCAACCAATGCACCGGCTGCTTCAAGAACTGCTTTAGCAGCTTCTGCATCTTCTTTAGAAACGCCTTCTTTAACAGCGCCTGGAGCGTTATCAACAACTGCTTTAGCTTCTTTCAAGCCAAGGCCTGTGATTTCGCGAACTGCTTTGATCACGTTAACTTTCTTATCGCCCGCACCGCTTAGGATAACGTCGAATTCAGTTTGTGCTTCAGCAGCGCCAGCGTCAGCTGCCGCAGGACCAGCAACCATAGCTGCAGCTGCAGATACGCCGAACTTCTCTTCCATTGCAGAAACCAACTCAACGATGTCCATTACAGACATGTCGGCGATTGCATTCATGATATCTTCTTTAGTCAATGACATGACACTTTTCCTAAATTTACAGGAGCACTAGCTATGAATAAGCTTTGGCTCGATAAATCATTAAAAAACGGCGTATGAATTACGCAGCTTCCTGTTCTTTTTGGTCGCGGATAGCAGCAATGGTACGAACCAATTTGCCTGCAGACGCTTCTTTCATGACGCTCATCAGACGTGCAATCGCTTCGTCGTATGTCGGCAAAGTAGCCAGCATATCAACAGAAACCATAGCACCATCGAATGCACCGCCTTTCAGTTCAAACTTGTCGTTCTTTTTAGCGAAATCTTTAAAGATACGGGCAGCCGCACCAGGATGTTCACTTGAGAACGCAATTAAGCTTGGACCAACCAGAATGTCGTTAAGACACTCATACGGGGTACCTTCAACAGCACGACGAGCCAACGTGTTACGGACAACTTTCATCCAAACACCAGCTTCGCGCGCTTCTTTACGTAGAGCGGTCATGGCGCCTACTGTTACGCCGCGGGAATCCGCAACAACAGCAGACAGAGCACCTTGAGCTGCTTCCTGGACTTCGGCGACAATCGCCTTCTTATCTTCGAGTCCTAAGGCCACGATTAACTCCTAACAAGTTAAGTTGAGCTCAGTTGAGCCAGTCTCGGTGTGACAATTCAGAATTCTGAACGGGGCCACACACTATCTACGCAGGAAATATTAAGTTGTTAATCAACCGAGGTCTCACAACAACTCCTGCGGTCTTTGACAGCTGCTGCCTGCATGTAAACATACAGCAGCAACCCCAAAGATCTTTTGGTCAATCAATGCTTTCGATTAGATATCAAGAGCAGAATGATCAACCACTAAACCAGGACCCATAGTTGTGCTTAGGGTTACCTTCTTCATGAAAACGCCTTTGGCAGAAGATGGTTTAGCTTTTTTCAGGTCAGCCAACAGTGCAGTCAAGTTGCCTTTTACTGCTTCTGCAGTGAAGTCAATCTTACCGATAGAGGTGTGGATGATACCGTTCTTATCGTTACGGTAACGAACCTGACCACCTTTGGCGTTTTTAACAGCGGTAGCAACGTCTGGAGTCACTGTACCTACTTTCGGGTTTGGCATCAGACCGCGTGGACCTAATACCTGACCCAGCATACCTACAACGCGCATTGCATCTGGAGAAGCAATAACGACGTCAAAGTTCAGGTCGCCGCCTTTGATTTTTTCAGCCAAGTCGTCCATACCCACTTCGTCAGCGCCTGCAGCACGAGCTGCTTCAGCGTTGGCGCCTTGAGTGAACACAGCAACACGCATGGTTTTGCCGGTACCGTTTGGCAGAACGGTTGAGCTACGTACGTTTTGGTCAGATTTACGGGCATCGATACCCAGATTCACTGCAACGTCGATAGACTCTTTAAATTTCGCGCCTGGCAAACCAGCCAATAAAGTAACAGCTTCTTCAACAGAATATACTTTACCTGGTTGAACTTGTTCAGCGATCAGCTTCTGGCGCTTGGTTAGCTTAGCCATTAGTTAACTCCTTCCACGTTAAGACCCATCGCGCGAGCAGAGCCAGCGATTGTACGAACAGCCGCATCCATATCAGCAGCCGTCAGGTCTTTCATTTTTACAGTGGCGATTTCTTCTAACTGAGCGCGAGTTACAGTACCGACCTTAACAGTGTTAGGACGAGCTGAACCGCTAGTTAGACCAGCTGCTTTCTTCAACAAGAAAGACGCTGGCGGAGTTTTCAATTCGAAGGTGAAAGAACGGTCGCTGTACGCTGTAATAATTACAGGAACTGGCATTCCAACTTCCATACCTTGAGTCTGAGCATTGAACGCTTTACAGAATTCCATGATGTTCAGACCTTTCTGACCCAGAGCCGGACCAACTGGCGGACTTGGGTTCGCTTTACCAGCTGCAACTTGCAGCTTGATGTAGCCTTCTACTTTCTTAGCCATGATTTACTCCTAAATGGGTATTAACGCCGCCGCAACAAAGCGGGCTTAGCTCCCCGATCACCGCAGTGATCATTAAACAGTTCTTACGCCGACTTCTCGATCTGGGTAAATTCCAGCTCGACCGGGGTAGAACGACCAAAAATAGTAACAGCCACTTGCACGCGGGACTTTTCGTAATCCACACCTTCAACGACACCGTTAAAGTCGGCAAACGGACCATCAACAACACGAACCACTTCACCCGGCTCATAAATCGTTTTATGCGTAGGCTTATCAACACCTTCCTGCACTCGCTGCAGAATGGCATCAGCCTCTTTTTGGGTGATAGGCGCAGGCTTATCTGCCGTACCACCAATAAAACCCATTACGCGCGGCGTTTGGTTAACCAAATGCCACGTCGCATCATTCATATCCATCTGCACCAAGACATAACCCGGATAGAACTTACGCTCGCTCTTACGTTTTTTACCGTCGCGAACTTCAACTACCTCTTCAGTAGGCACAAGCACATCACCGAATTGATCCTGCATATCATGCAGTTCAATACGTTCTTTCAACGCATTCTGGACGCGCTTCTCATAGCCGGAATAGGCGTGAACCACATACCAACGCATTGCCATAATTTTCTTCCTCAGCCAACCAACAGCTTAACGAGCCAACCCAACAGAGTATCCAAACCCCACAACGCCAATCCAACAAGCACAACCACCAAAACAACAATCATAGTGGTCTGCGTTGTTTCCTGACGCGTCGGCCAGACAACTTTGCGACGCTCAATGTTGGCGTCTTTCAATAGCTGCAGAAATGTTTGACCTTTGGCAGTCGTCAAAGCGACACCAGAACCCAACAACATCAACGCAACAACAGCAAGGACGCGATAAAGTAAGCCGACTTCGGCGTACATGTAATTCCCTGCGACAGCGGCGGCCAGAAATGCGAGCGCCACGAACCACTTAGCAACATCAAGTGGCATATTTACAGCTTTGCTATCGGTACTCATCACTATTCCCTAAAGCCAAAAATGGCAGCCGAAGCTGCCATCTTAAGAATTTTGGCAGGCCAGGAGGGACTCGAACCCCCAACACCCGGTTTTGGAGACCGGTGCTCTACCAATTGAACTACTGGCCTAAAGACTCTCAATCAGGGCGCCGTAAGTTACAGCACCCATATCAATTAATCAACCCTTAAAGTTGATTAAGCGATAACTTTTGCTACCACGCCGGCGCCAACTGTACGGCCACCTTCACGGATTGCGAAACGTAAACCTTCATCCATCGCGATTGGTGCAATCAGAGTAACGGTCAATTGAACGTTATCACCTGGCATTACCATTTCTACGCCTTCTGGAAGTTCACAAGCACCTGTCACGTCAGTTGTACGGAAGTAGAACTGTGGACGGTAGCCTTTGAAGAATGGCGTATGACGACCACCTTCATCTTTACCCAACACGTAAACTTCTGATTGGAAAGTTGTGTGTGGAGTAATAGAACCTGGCTTAGCCAATACTTGGCCACGCTCAACTTCTTCACGCTTAGTACCACGCAGCAGAACACCAACGTTCTCACCAGCACGGCCTTCGTCTAGAATCTTGCGGAACATCTCAACACCAGTACAGGTAGTTTTGATGGTGTCTTTGATACCGATGATCGCAACTTCTTCACCAGTACGAACGATACCGCGCTCAACACGACCAGTAACAACCGTACCACGACCTTGAATAGAGAATACGTCTTCGATTGGCATCAAGAATGCGCCATCGATAGCACGCTCTGGCTCAGGGATGTAAGAATCCAGAGTTTCAACCAGCTTCTTAACAGCGGTTGTACCCATTTCGTTGTCATCAGTGCCGTTCAATGCCATCAAAGCAGAACCCGCGATGATTGGAGTGTCGTCGCCTGGGAAGTCATATTCTGACAACAGGTCACGCAATTCCATTTCAACAAGCTCAAGCATTTCTGCGTATTCTTCTGAGTCTGCGCCGCCGCAATCTTCAGCAAGAAGATCCGCTTTGTTTAGGAATACAACGATGTAAGGTACACCAACCTGACGAGACAACAGGATGTGCTCACGAGTCTGTGGCATTGGGCCATCAGTCGCGCCACATACTAGGATCGCGCCGTCCATCTGTGCAGCACCAGTGATCATGTTTTTTACATAATCCGCGTGTCCTGGGCAGTCGACGTGTGCGTAGTGACGTGATGGTGATTCGTATTCAACGTGTGACGTTGAAATAGTGATACCGCGCTCACGCTCTTCTGGAGCATTGTCGATACCGTCGAATGCAACGGCAGCACCGCCCCATACTTCTGAACATACGCGAGTTAACGCTGCAGTTAGAGTTGTTTTACCGTGGTCAACGTGACCGATAGTACCCACGTTTACGTGGGGTTTTGTGCGTTCAAACGCTGCCTTTGCCACCGTCATACCCTCAATAATAGAAGTAAATACTCTGGCGATCTGGTGTGCATCCTATTGATGCCGACTCGCCACTAAGGGCCGTAATCATACCCATGGCAGCGAACCTGTCAACAAATCACTGAGCTATTCAGTAAATCACTTCCCAGCAGCCGCAAAAGAGTCCACATTTGCCACTTAAGCGACCGCCGAAAGTCACTTTTTTCCTACTTATCTGAATATTTACGCGTTTCATTGCAAAAACGGCGAGAAAGTAATGAAGAAAACATGTAAAGTTACGCGCGAATTTTGTCTCTGCTAACCGAGTAACGTTATGACGGATCTGTCGAAATATAGAAACATTGGTATCTTTGCCCACGTAGATGCGGGAAAGACCACTACCACCGAGCGTATCCTTAAGCTCACCGGTAAAATCCATAAAACTGGTGAAGTTCACGATGGCGAATCGACCACTGACTTCATGGAACAGGAAGCTGAGCGCGGCATTACCATTCAGTCTGCTGCTGTCACCTGTTTCTGGAAAGATCACCGCTTCAACGTGATCGACACCCCTGGACACGTTGACTTCACTGTTGAAGTTTATCGTTCATTGAAAGTACTTGATGGCGGTATCGGCGTATTCTGTGGTTCTGGTGGTGTTGAACCACAGTCAGAAACTAACTGGCGCTATGCGAACGACTCTGAAGTTGCTCGTATCATCTTCGTAAACAAACTTGACCGCATGGGCGCAGATTTCTTCCGCGTTACTGATCAGGTTAAGAAAGTATTGGGCGCACACCCACTTATTATGGTGCTGCCAATCGGTCGTGAAGATGAATTTGTTGGTGTTGTCGACCTACTAAGCATGAAAGCTTACGTTTGGGATGATTCTGGCTTACCAGAAAACTACGAAATCACGGATATCCCTGCGGATATGCTTGATGACGCACAGATGTATCGTGAACAATTGATCGAGACTGCTCTAGAAGTTGACGAAGATCTATTGATGGAATATCTAGAAAATGGCACTGAGCCTTCACTAGAAGAGATCAAGCGCTGTGTTCGTGAAGGTACTCGCACACTGCACTTCTTCCCAACCTACTGTGGTTCTGCATTTAAAAACAAAGGTGTTCAGTTAGTACTAGACGCAGTTGTTGATTACCTACCTGCCCCTACTGAAGTTGATCCTCAAGATCTTACCGACGAAGAAGGTAACCCGACTGGCGAAAAAGCCATCGTATCGGCTGACGAACCATTCCGCGCACTTGCGTTTAAGATCATGGACGACCGCTTCGGTGCCCTGACCTTTATACGTATTTACTCTGGCAAGCTGAAGAAAGGGGACACCATCCTTAACAGCTTTACAGGCAAAACAGAACGTGTTGGCCGCATGGTAGAAATGCAAGCGGACGAGCGTACTGAACTAGACGGCGCACAAGCGGGCGATATTATCGCTATCGTGGGTATGAAGAACGTTCAAACGGGTCACACTCTATGTGATCCTAAACATGAATGTACTTTGGAAGCCATGGTGTTCCCAGAGCCAGTAATCTCAATTGCTGTTCAGCCTAAAGACAAAGGCTCTGTTGATAAAATGGGTATTGCGATCGGTAAAATGGTTGCAGAAGATCCAACGTTCCAAGTTGAAACTGACGAAGATTCAGGTGAAACCATCCTTAAAGGCATGGGCGAACTTCACTTAGATATTAAAGTGGATATCTTGAAGCGTACTTACGGTGTTGAATTAATCGTTGGTCAACCACAGGTTGCATACCGCGAAACCATCACTAAAGCGATCGAAGATAGCTACACGCACAAGAAGCAGTCTGGTGGTTCTGGTCAATACGGTAAGATCGATTACCGCATCCGTCCTGCCGAGCCAGGTGCAGGCTTCAGCTTCGCCTCCAAGGTTGTTGGCGGTAACGTTCCTAAAGAATTCTGGCCTGCAGTTGAGAAAGGCTTCAAGTTAATGATGGAAGAAGGCCCATTGGCTGGCTTCCCTGTTCTAGACGTTGAAATCGAGCTATTCGACGGTTCTTACCACGCTGTTGACTCCTCGGCTATCGCTTTCGAAATCGCTGCCAAAGGCGCATTCCGTCAGTCTATGCCGAAAGCAGGTCCACAGCTGATCGAACCTATCATGAAAGTTGACGTTTTCTCTCCAGAAGACAACGTTGGCGACGTGATCGGCGACCTTAACCGTCGTCGCGGTATGATCAAAGACCAAGAGCCAAGCTCTACTGGTATCCGTGTTAAAGCAGACGTTCCACTATCGGAAATGTTTGGTTACATCGGTCACCTACGTACCATTACTTCTGGTCGTGGTCAGTTCTCAATGGAATTCTCTCACTACTTACCGTGCCCAGCACAGGTAGCAGAGAAAGTTATTGCAGAAGCTAAAGCGCGTAAAGCTGCTGAAAAGTAAGCCTTACTCGCTAAAGAAAAACCCCGCCAGCGCAAGCTGAGCGGGGTTTTTTATTATCTAAAAGCAACCGAGGTACAAACTCACACCCATAAAAAAAGGCCGCCGAAGCGACCTTTCTTTACTAGCCATCTGCAATTAAGCGATAACTTTTGCTACCACGCCGGCGCCAACTGTACGGCCACCCTCACGGATTGCGAAACGTAAACCTTCATCCATCGCGATTGGTGCAATCAGAGTAACGGTCAATTGAACGTTATCACCTGGCATTACCATTTCTACGCCTTCTGGAAGTTCACAAGCACCTGTCACGTCAGTTGTACGGAAGTAGAACTGTGGACGGTAGCCTTTGAAGAATGGCGTATGACGACCACCTTCATCTTTACCCAACACGTAAACTTCTGATTGGAAAGTTGTGTGTGGAGTAATAGAACCTGGCTTAGCCAATACTTGGCCACGCTCAACTTCTTCACGCTTAGTACCACGCAGCAGAACACCAACGTTCTCACCAGCACGGCCTTCGTCTAGAATCTTGCGGAACATCTCAACACCAGTACAGGTAGTTTTGATGGTGTCTTTGATACCGATGATCGCAACTTCTTCACCAGTACGAACGATACCGCGCTCAACACGACCAGTAACAACCGTACCACGACCTTGAATAGAGAATACGTCTTCGATTGGCATCAAGAATGCGCCATCGATAGCACGCTCTGGCTCAGGGATGTAAGAATCCAGAGTTTCAACCAGCTTCTTAACAGCGGTTGTACCCATTTCGTTGTCATCAGTGCCGTTCAATGCCATCAAAGCAGAACCCGCGATGATTGGAGTGTCGTCGCCTGGGAAGTCATATTCTGACAACAGGTCACGCAATTCCATTTCAACAAGCTCAAGCATTTCTGCGTATTCTTCTGAGTCTGCGCCGCCGCAATCTTCAGCAAGAAGATCCGCTTTGTTTAGGAATACAACGATGTAAGGTACACCAACCTGACGAGACAACAGGATGTGCTCACGAGTCTGTGGCATTGGGCCATCAGTCGCGCCACATACTAGGATCGCGCCGTCCATCTGTGCAGCACCAGTGATCATGTTTTTTACATAATCCGCGTGTCCTGGGCAGTCGACGTGTGCGTAGTGACGTGATGGTGATTCGTATTCAACGTGTGACGTTGAAATAGTGATACCGCGCTCACGCTCTTCTGGAGCATTGTCGATACCGTCGAATGCAACGGCAGCACCGCCCCATACTTCTGAACATACGCGAGTTAACGCTGCAGTTAGAGTTGTTTTACCGTGGTCAACGTGACCGATAGTACCCACGTTTACGTGGGGTTTTGTGCGTTCAAACGCTGCCTTAGCCATAGAATACCTCGTTCAATATCTGTAAGTGATTAATATCTTTTAATAATCGCATCGGCAACACTGGCAGGTGCTTCCGAGTATTTTTCAAATTCCATCGAATAGGTCGCACGACCCTGAGTAGCAGAACGCAAATCGGTCGCATAACCGAACATCTCTGCCAAAGGTACGCTGGCGTCGACCACCTTACCGGAAGGCGTGTCATCCATTCCTGAAATCAATCCTCGACGACGATTCAAATCACCTACCACATCCCCCATATTTGCTTCAGGGGTTACAACCTCAACCTTCATCGTAGGCTCGAGCAAGACTGCCTTACCTTTTTCCGAAAGCTGTTTAGTTGCCTGTGAGGCGGCAATTTTAAACGCCATCTCATTCGAGTCAACGTCGTGATACGAGCCGTCGATTAACGTCGCTTTTAGGCCCAGCAATGGGTATCCCGCCAGCACACCGTTTTTCATTTGCTCGAAGATGCCTTTTTCTACCGCAGGAATATATTCGCGCGGAATAACGCCACCAACCACTTCATTGATAAATTCGAGGCCTTCTTCATCCGAAGGCTCGAAACGGATCACTACGTGCCCGTACTGACCACGACCACCCGATTGCTTAACAAACTTGTGATCAATCTCTACCGTTGCGGTGATTTTCTCGCGATAAGCCACTTGCGGCTTACCCACATTCGCCTCAACGTTAAATTCACGACGCATACGATCGACAATAATATCGAGATGCAATTCACCCATACCAGAAATAATGGTCTGGCCGGTTTCAGGATCTGTTTCCACACGGAACGATGGATCTTCTTGCGCAAGTTTACCCAACGCAATCCCCATCTTCTCTTGATCAGCTACTGAGCGCGGCTCAACAGCAACCGAGATAACTGGGTCTGGGAATTCCATACGCTCAAGCGTAATAACGTGATCAATGGCACACAAGGTATCGCCCGTCGTTACATCTTTCAATCCGATGGCCGCAGCAATATCACCAGCACATACAGATTTAATTTCTTCGCGCGAGTTCGCATGCATTTGCACCATACGCCCAACACGTTCTTTCTTCGACTTAACCGGATTAAAAACACTATCCCCCGAGTTCAAGACCCCAGAGTAAACGCGCATAAAGGTTAATGTACCAACGAAAGGATCAGTGGCGATTTTGAATGCCAACGCAGCAAATGGCGCGGTATCAGATGCTTCACGCACCGCAGGTGTTTCTGCAGCATCGTTTAACACACCGTCGATTGCCTTCACCTCAATTGGAGATGGCATATATTCGATTACGGCATCAAGTACCGCTTGCACGCCTTTATTTTTAAAGGCAGAACCGCAAGTTACCAGTACAACATCGCCAGATAAGGTAAGTTGACGTAGAGCAGCCTTAATCTCAGCCTCCTCCAACGTTTCGCCCTCTAAATAGCGATCCATCAGCTCATCATTGGCTTCCGCGGCTGCTTCGATCATGTTTTCGCGCCACTCTTGTGCCACGTCAACCATGTCTTCAGGAATGTCCTCATAAACAAAGGTCATACCTTGATCAGCTTCACTCCAACGAATTGCCTTCATCTTAATCAAATCGATAACGCCACTGAAATTCTCTTCAGCGCCAATATTGATTTGAATAGGCACTGCATTCGCACCAAGACGACTCTTCAGCTGCTCAACCACCATAAAGTAGTCGGCACCAGCACGGTCCATCTTATTAACGAATACAAGGCGGGGAACTTCATATTTGTTCGCCTGACGCCAGACTGTTTCAGTCTGAGGCTGAACACCAGAGGAACCACACAGCACCACAACAGCGCCATCCAACACACGCAACGAACGCTCAACCTCAATAGTGAAGTCAACGTGCCCAGGCGTATCAATGATATTGATACGGTGCTGGTTAAATTGCTGTGCCATACCGGCCCAAAAACAAGTGGTCGCAGCGGAGGTGATAGTAATACCACGCTCCTGTTCCTGCTCCATCCAGTCCATGGTAGCGGCGCCGTCATGTACCTCACCGATTTTGTGAGAAACACCGGTGTAAAAAAGTACGCGCTCAGTCGTTGTGGTTTTACCCGCATCGACATGAGCCACAATACCAATATTACGGTAACGCTCAATCGGCGTTGTGCGTGCCACTGTGCAGTCCTCGGTCTAATTAAAAGCGGTAATGAGAGAACGCTTTGTTCGCTTCAGCCATGCGGTGAACGTCTTCACGCTTCTTAACCGCAGAACCTTTACCTTCAGCTGCATCCAGCATTTCGTTCGCAAGACGCTGAGCCATGGACTTTTCACCACGACCACGAGCTGCATCTACTAACCAACGCATCGCCAAAGCTTGACGACGTGAAGGACGAACTTCAACAGGTACTTGATAAGTAGCACCACCAACACGGCGGCTCTTAACTTCTACCAAAGGCTGGATTGCTTCTAATGCTTTTTCAAACAGTTCTAGCGGATCGCCACCCTGTTTTGAAGCCATAGTATCCAATGCACCGTAAACGATTTTCTCGGCAACGGATTTCTTTCCACTAACCATTACATGGTTCATGAACTTAGCCAGTACAGTATTTCCGAATTTCGGATCTGGCAGTATTTCGCGTTTCGCGGCGACGCGTCTTCTTGGCATGATAAGCCCTCATAGGTCTTCAGGTCAGTCTGAACATCCCGATTTAACAATCAGCTCAGCCTTACTCTTATCTAACATTAAGTCCTAAAAATTACTTCTTAGGACGCTTAGCACCGTACTTAGAACGTGCTTGACGACGGTTAGCAACACCAGAAGTATCTAGCGAACCGCGTACTGTGTGATAACGAACACCTGGCAAGTCTTTTACACGACCGCCACGGATCAGTACAACACTGTGCTCTTGCAGGTTGTGACCTTCACCGCCGATGTACGAAGTTACTTCGAAACCATTCGTTAAACGCACACGACATACTTTACGCAATGCCGAGTTAGGCTTTTTAGGTGTAGTGGTATATACACGAGTACATACACCACGACGCTGAGGACATGCTTGCAATGCAGGTACGTCACTCTTAGCCACTTTGCGTTTACGAGGCTGACGAACCAACTGATTGATTGTAGCCATTTAGCAAACTCCAATTATTTCTAAAGTCATCTATCATACCGACAGCCAATATACAGCTACCGACACAATAAAGGGGGCGGGAAGAGTACTCTTAGAACGGTTTTAGGTCAAGGGGTTAAAAGGTATTCAAGGCAACTAAAACGTGGATAACGACAGCATTTAGCTTGCGTATTCGATCGTTCAAACGACGCCAAACCTATATCTAGAGAATCACGATAGCGATTAATAATAAGTCAATAAAAAACGGGAGCCGAAGCTCCCGTTTTTATTTAACCGCTGATTAACTCAGTGATTATTTATCGCTGAACGCTTCGCTCAGTTTTGCTTCCATGTCTTCAGCTGAAACGCTGAGACCTTCTGGCAATGCTTTACGACGTTCGTTATCGCGATTCAGGCGCTTACGCTTACGATCAGCGTGATAAGCCAAACCTGTACCAGCAGGGATCAAACGACCCACAACCACGTTTTCTTTCAGACCGCGCAAGTTATCAACTTTACCGGTTACTGCACCTTCGGTGAGTACACGAGTTGTTTCCTGGAACGATGCCGCAGAGATAAACGATTCGGTTGCCAACGATGCTTTGGTAATACCCAATAGCACGCGCTCGCTCTTCGCCGGAATCTTGCCAGCTTCTACCAACTTCTCATTTTCAGTTAGGTAATTGGTGTATTCCACCTGATCACCCGGAATGAAAGAGCTGTCGCCATTTTCATGGATTAGAACCTTACGCAACATCTGACGAACGATAACTTCGATATGTTTATCATCGATACCAACGCCTTGTAGACGGTAAACTTCCTGTACTTCGTTAGTGATGTACATAGCCAATTGACCTACACCTTGCAGACGCAAGATATCGTGTGGGTTCATCGGACCATCGGAAATAACCTCACCCTTCTCAACCTGTTCACCTTCGAACACGTTCATGTGGCGCCACTTGTGGATCAGTTCTTCATAAACGTCACCACCATCGTTCGGAGTAATTACCAAACGCTTCTTACCTTTGGTTTCTTTACCGAAGCTCACAGTACCGGTGATCTCTGCAAGAATTGCAGGCTCTTTCGGCTTACGTGCTTCGAACAAGTCAGCAACGCGTGGCAGACCACCCGTGATGTCCTTGTTACCAGAGGTTTCTTGTGGAATACGCGCGATGATGTCACCAACCGATACTTCAGTACCGTTCTCATGGTTAACCAAGGCATTCGGCGGCAGCATGTATTGTGCTGGAGCGTTTGTACCTGGCAGAGAAACGTCATTACCTGATGCATCAACCAGTTTCACCATCGGACGAATATCTTTACCCGCCGCTGGGCGATCTTTTGGATCAATAACTTCGATGTTGGACAAACCAGTCAACTCGTCAGTTTGACGGTTGATGGTGATACCTTCATCCATACCCACGAATTCGATACGACCTTTTACTTCGGTCACGATTGGGTGAGTATGTGGATCCCAGCTTGCCACTTTCTGGCCAGCTTGTACTTTTTCGCCGTCAACAACACTGATAACCGCGCCGTAAGGTAGCTTGTATAGCTCACGCTCACGACCGTGTTCGTCTGCCAAGGCAATCGAACCTGAACGCGATACTGCAACTAGGTTGCCGTTATCACGCGTTACAGTTTTCAAGTTATGCAAACGAACGGTACCGTTGTTCTTAACTTGAACGCTATCAGCAGCAGAAGAACGTGATGCCGCACCACCAATGTGGAACGTACGCATGGTTAACTGTGTACCAGGCTCACCGATCGACTGAGCAGCAATAACGCCGACTGCTTCACCAACGTTAACCTGATGACCACGACCAAGGTCACGACCGTAACAAGCCGCACAAATACCAACGCGTGATTCACAGGTAATCGCAGAGCGCACCTTCACTTCATCGATACCTTCAGCTTCGATCTTTTGTACCCAAGCTTCATCAATCAAAGTACCCGCTGGCACGACGATATCGCCAACACTGCCTGGCTTGTATACGTCAGTCGCGATAACACGACCAAGAATACGACCACCCAATGCCACAACAACGTCACCGCCTTCAATTAGCGGAGTCATCTGCAAGCCGTGCTCAGTGCCACAATCACGGTCGGTAACAACCAAATCTTGGGCTACGTCAACCAAACGACGAGTCAGGTAACCGGAGTTAGCTGTCTTCAATGCCGTATCGGCCAAACCTTTACGAGCACCGTGAGTCGAGGTGAAGTACTGAAGTACGTTCAAACCTTCACGGAAGTTCGCAACAATCGGCGTTTCGATAATGGAGCCATCTGGCTTAGCCATCAGACCACGCATACCCGCCAACTGACGAATCTGTGCTGGGCTACCACGAGCGCCTGAGTCGGCCATCATGTAAACCGAGTTGAACGATTCTTGCTCAACTTCGTTACCTTCGCGGTCGATCACGCCTTCTTTACCCAAGTTATCCATCATCGCCTTGGCGACAAGTTCGTTGGCACGTGACCAAATATCGATAACTTTGTTGTACTTCTCACCGTGCGTCACAAGACCGGAAGCAAACTGGCTTTCGATGTCTTTTACTTCCGCATCAGCGTTGGCAATGATTTCTGCTTTCTCATCAGGGATAACGAAGTCGTTAACACCAATAGAAGAGCCTGACTTAGTTGCGTACTGGAAACCCGTGTACATAATTTGGTCAGCGAAGACAACGGTGTCTTTCAAACCAACGCGACGGTAAGCCGTGTTGATCAGGTTCGAGATCGCTTTCTTCTTCATCGGCTGGTTAACGATCTCGTAAGGGAGACCTTTAGGCACGATGCGGAACAACAACGCACGACCAACCGTAGTATCAACAACTTTCGTTGTTGTCTCATGGTTGCCATCGAGATCGATGTTGGTTTCAGTAATACGTACTTTCACCTTGGCTTGTAGGTGAGCGTTACCACTGGTGTATGCACGGGTAACTTCATCGAGGTCGGCAAACATCATGCCTTCGCCCGGTGCGTTGATACGCTCACGAGTCATCCAGTACAAACCCAATACAACGTCTTGTGACGGTACGATGATTGGCTCACCGTTCGCTGGAGACAGTACGTTGTTGGTCGCCATCATCAAGGCACGCGCTTCAAGCTGTGCTTCGATTGTTAGCGGTACGTGTACCGCCATTTGGTCACCATCGAAGTCAGCGTTGTAGGCCGCACATACAAGTGGGTGCAGTTGAATCGCTTTACCTTCAATTAGCTGAGGCTCGAACGCCTGAATACCCAAACGGTGCAATGTTGGTGCACGGTTTAGCATGACTGGGTGTTCGCGAATAACGTCAGCGAGGATATCCCAAACTTCCGGCGTTTCGCGCTCAACCATTTTCTTTGCAGCTTTAATGGTTGTCGCTAGACCGCGGTGCTCAAGCTTGGAGAAGATGAACGGCTTGAATAGTTCAAGTGCCATTTTCTTCGGTAGACCACACTCATGCAGACGCAGCTGCGGACCTACGGTAATTACCGAACGGCCTGAGTAGTCAACACGCTTACCAAGCAAGTTCTGACGGAAACGACCTTGCTTACCTTTAATCATGTCAGCAAGAGATTTCAGTGGGCGCTTGTTAGAGCCGGTAATTGCACGTCCACGACGGCCGTTATCCAGCAAGGCATCCACTGATTCCTGCAACATACGCTTTTCGTTGCGCACGATGATGTCTGGAGCGCTCAATTCAAGCAGGCGCTTCAAACGGTTGTTACGGTTGATCACACGACGGTAAAGGTCGTTAAGATCTGAGGTCGCGAAACGGCCACCGTCCAGTGGTACCAAAGGACGCAAATCAGGTGGTAGAACAGGCAGTACGGACATGATCATCCACTGCGGGTCGTTACCTGAGTTATGGAAAGCTTCTAGGATCTTCAGACGCTTTGATAGCTTCTTGATCTTAGTTTCTGACGTGGTCGTCGGAATCTCTTCACGTAGACGGTTTACTTCGTCTTCGAGGTCAATGTGTCCAAGCAAAATCTGGATCGCTTCTGCACCCATTTTCGCTTCGAATTCGTCGCCGAATTCTTCAATCGCTTCGTAGTACTGCTCGTCAGACAATAGCTGACCAACATCAAGCGTGGTCATACCAGGCTCGGTCACAACGAATGATTCGTAGTAAAGAATGCGTTCGATATCACGCAGTGTCATATCTAGCATCAGACCGATACGAGACGGCAGTGATTTCAAGAACCAAATATGTGCAACGGGTGATGCTAGGTCGATGTGACCCATACGCTCACGACGTACTTTGGCTTGAGTAACTTCAA
>OJBE01000137.1_pt1 | contig 20058 bp, 14 predicted proteins | sample 1590521 | NCBI WGS metagenome assembly OJBE01 (sample SAMN05416807, study PRJEB24817) | seawater metagenome | isolation source: Sea water | place: Canada:Atlantic | collected 2013-07
GGTTGGCCCAGTTGTTCAAAAGCCAGCGCACCGATGGCGTATCCCAGCAGGCCCCCCAAGACCGACGCGACCAGCGCGATCCCCGCGATGAGCCATGCACGGTTCGGGCGCGCAAGGATCATCGGGATCATCAGCACATCCGGCGGAATGGGAAAAACAGAGCTTTCAAGGAATGCCACAACCGCAAGGGCCCAAAGCGCGTGCGGGTGGTTTGCCAGGCCCAGAACCCAGTCATATAGCCGTCGGATCATACTGCGGTCTCCGGTATTGTTTTCTGTTCAATGGCAACACCAGAACAATCGGACGGGGTCAAGCAAAAGCGGTAAAATTGCTCTTGCCGTGGGGCGCGTGGCACGGTAACAGACCCCCATTGTGCCCAAGTGGCGGAATGGTAGACGCAGGGGATTCAAAATCCCCCGCCGCGAGGCGTGCCGGTTCGAGTCCGGCCTTGGGTACCACCTTGTTCTTGCAAGGCTTTCCGTAAAATTCAGTTTCGATCGTCGACAGGTGTGAAGGTTGCTTTTGCAGCCTTGGCGATGTCGCGTACTCTTGTCCGTTGCATATCAAAAGCCGCGCAGGGAATTGCTACGCGGCTTTGTGAAAGGGTCCGTCTGGGGGTGTGGTCTGCGTTAAAGCTCGTTCGCCCAAGGCGGGTTGGCACCGGCGCGTGACACTGTGATGGCGGCGACGCGGGCACCATAAGTCATCGCGTTGCGCAAAGCGTCGGGATCAAGCGTGCCAAGGGCTTCAGGCGTCAGCAGACCCAGTTCGGACAGCTTCGCCAGAAATCCCGCATTGAACGTATCACCGGCACCGATTGTATCGACGACGTTGGTCTTTACCGCTGGCACTGCGATCGATGTGCCGTCTGCCAGCGTTGCTATAGCACCCTCGGCCCCTTGGGTGACAATCACAACCGACGGGCCGGTGTCGAGCATTGCGCTAATCTTTTCGGCCTGCGTCAACGGGGCGGGGTTCAGCCAGTCAAGATCCTCGTCCGAGACCTTGACGATATCCGCCTGCCTAATCATCGCCGCCATCCGGCGGCGGTAGCCGTCCGCGTCGGTGATAAACAGCGGGCGGATGTTGGGGTCAATCATCACCGCCCGCGACCCGCCCTGACGTTCCAGCAAGGCAGCATAGGCGCTGGCACTGGGATCGCTGGCAAGGCTGATACCGCCAAAGAAAAGCGCGGTGGTATCACTCGGCAGCGCTGGCATATCCTCGGGGCGGATCATCCGACCGGCGAAGTTTTCGTCGAAGAATGAATAGCTTGCCTGCCCATCTTCAAGTTTCACAAAAGCCAATGTGCTAGGACGGTTAGAGCGGATGATATGCGTGGTATCCACGTCACTGGCCTTCAGCGCATCGGCGAGTTGGTCGCCGAACATATCGCGCGACATTCCGGTAAGCATGCCCGTGCGGGCACCCAATCGGCCAAGCGCGATAGCGGTGTTAAAGACCGCGCCGCCCGAATGGGGCACAAACCCGTCAGGCCCGTCGAGCGACGGGGCCGCGACCATATCGATCAATGCCTCCCCGCAACACAGGATCATTGCCCCATCCCCGCGCGGTCACCGGCCAATGCGGCGGCCACATCCGGCTGATCGGTATAGACCGCAAGCGCGGCCTCGCAGCCTTCTGCCCAGATGAGCGAGAGCCAGTGTTCAAACGCCTCGGCAAAGGCCTGATGCTCGGCCAGATCTCCATAGATATGACGCTGCGCAAGCCAGAGCTGCGGCGCTTCGCGCGCGGCCAGGGCCACAGCGTTGAGGCGCGCCCACTGCGGGTCGTTCGGCTCGATCTCTGTCCCGTCTATGCGGGTGCCTGCACACATGCGAGCCCATAGCGCCTCTACCAGGGCCAGACCGGAGCAACTGCCCTTTGCCGCCAAGGCGTCGCGCAGGACCGGCAGGACAAACCCCGGATGCCGTGATGACCCGTCAAAAGCCACACGCCGTGTCGTGTCGCGGATCGCGGGGTTGGCGAAACGTTTGGCAATCAGTTCGACATAGGCCGCCGGGTCTTGACCGGGTACGGCGGCGACGTAGGGGGCGATTTCCTCTCCCTCGATCTTGCGGAACATGGCAGAGGTCAACGGGTGCGCCATGCAATCGGCGATGGTCTCCAGGCCCAGCAACTCTCCGGCGTTGGCCAAGACCTGATGTCCTGCGTTGAGGATGCGGATTTTCATCGCCTCGTAGTCATGCACCGCGTCGGTAAAGATCGCCCCCGCCTTGTCCCAGTCGGGGCGTCCGGCGCAGAAGTCGTCTTCGATTACCCATTGGCGGTAGTTCTCGTGGGTCACCGGTGCCGCGTCATCGACGCCAAGGCTTTGCGCCAGCGCAATCTCGTCAGGGCCGGTGGCGGGCACGATGCAATCCACCATAGAGTTCGCGAAGCTGCAGTTTTGCTCGATCCACTGGGCAAGCGCCGCGTCACCTTGGCGGGCGAGGGTTACGACGGCCTGGCGCGTGGCGGTGCCATTGCCGCGCAGGTTGTCACAGCTTTGCACCGTGAACGGACCGTGGCCCGCATCGCGCCGCAGCTTGAGCGCGGCAATGATCGCCCCGAAAACCGTCTTGGGCTGATCGGGCTGCGCGCGGTCATGCTGGATATCGGCGTGGGTCAGATCAAGCCCGCCGGTTTCGGGGTCGATGAAATAGCCGCCCTCGGTCACGGTCAGCGACACGATGCGGATCGCGGGATCCGCCATCGCGGCAATCAGCGGCGCGTTGTCTTCGGCGATGGGGGTGTAGTCGATCATCGAGCCGACGACCTCTGCCGTGACACGGCCGGGGGCAAGCTCGATCAAGGTGGTCAGATAGTCCTGCGCTTTAAGCTTGTCGCGCATCGCGCTGTCATAGACCCGCACACCGGCGCCGATCAGCGCCCAATCCTGCGCCAGACCCTGTTGCATCAGCTTGTGCAGGTACCACGCCTGATGGGCGCGGTGGAAATTGCCCAGACCGATGTGGATGATCCCCGCCGTGAGCGCGTTGCGATCGTAGTCGGGCGTACCGACACGGGCGGGCAGGTCACCAAGGCGGTCCAGGGACAGCGGCACCGGAGGCGGCGCGTCGGTGTTTGTTATGGTCGGTTCATTCATGAGACCGCTTTCGTAGGAAGCAAAGTTAAAGGGCAGGGGCACGCGGCGCTTCATGCGATGCGTAGGCCGTTGGCGTCGAAGCGGTGAAGCGACTCCTCGCGCGGGGTCAGGAAGACTCGGTCGCCGTGGCGCAAGCCCACTTCGCCGCGGGCACGGACGGTCATCATCTCGGTCAGGCCGGTGTCATAGACGTGGAAGAACGTGTCCGACCCCAAATGCTCCGACACTTTGACGACGCCGCTCCAGGTGCCTTCGGTTGTCGATACGTCGATGTGTTCAGGGCGGATGCCGATGGTATGCGCACCGTGTTTGGCCGCCTCGGGGCCCGAGATCAGGTTCATCTTGGGCGAGCCGATAAAGCCCGCGACAAAGGTGTTGCGGGGGGTGTGGTAAAGCTCAAGCGGGGAGCCGACCTGTTCGATCACACCGGCCTGAAGCACGACAATCTTGTCGGCCATGGTCATCGCTTCGACCTGATCATGGGTTACATAGATCATCGTCGTCTCAAGCCGTTTATGCAGCTCGGAGATTTCAAGCCGCATGCCCACGCGCAAGGCCGCATCAAGGTTGGACAGTGGTTCGTCGAACAGGAAGGCCGCGGGTTCACGGACAATCGCCCGACCAATCGCGACACGCTGGCGTTGCCCGCCCGACAGCTGGCCGGGTTTGCGGTCCAGATAGGCGGTCAGGTTCAGCGCTTTCGCCGCAGCATCGATGCGGCGGTTCTGTTCGTCCACGGGGATGCCCGCCATGCGCATCGGAAAGGCGATGTTCTTGCGCACGGACATATGCGGATACAGCGCGTAGGACTGGAACACCATTGCCAGACCGCGCTTGGCGGGGGGCACATGGGTGGCGTCCTGTTTGTCGATGCGGATTTGCCCGCCCGAGGTATCTTCGAGCCCTGCAATCAGGCGCAGCAGGGTAGATTTGCCGCAGCCCGAGGGGCCGACAAAGACGGTGAATTCGCCGTCTTCGATGGTCAGGTCCAGCGGCGGGATGACTTCGACGTCACCGAAGCGCTTGGAAACCTTGTCTAATGTGATGCGTCCCATGGTGTTGTTTCCTTATTTCACTGCGCCAAAGGTCAGGCCGCTGACAAGTTGTTTCTGGCTGAACCAGCCAAGGATGAGGATCGGCGCGATGGCCATGGTCGAGGCCGCGCTGAGCTTGGCGTAGAACAACCCTTCGGGGCTTGAATAGCTGGCGATAAAGGCCGTCAGAGGGGCAGCCTTGGCGGCGGCGAGGTTGAGGGTCCAGAAGGCTTCATTCCAGGCGAGGATCACGTTCAGAAGCAGCGTGGATGCGATGCCGGGGATCGCCATCGGCGTGAGGATATACAGCACCTCTTCGCGCAGGCTGGCACCATCCATACGGGCTGCCTCAAGGATCTCGCCGGGGATTTCCTTGAAGTAGGTGTAAAGCATCCAGATGATGATCGGCAGGTTGATCAGCATCAGCACCACGACCAGCCCCAGCTTGCTGTCCAGCAGACCCATTTTGATAAAGATGAGGTAGATCGGATACAGCACCCCGACCGCTGGCAGCATCTTTGTGGACAACATCCACAGCAGGATGTCTTTGGTCCGGTTGGAGGGGACAAAGGCCATCGACCAGGCGGCGGGAACGGCGATCAGGATGCCCAGAAGGGTAGAGCCCCCCGCGATCACCACCGAATTCCACAAGAACCGGCCGTAGTTCGAGCGTTCCTGCACCGCGGCGTAGTTCTCCAGTGTCCAGTCAAAGAACAGGAACACCGGCGGGTCTGCAATCGCCTGGGCTTCGGTCTTGAAGCTGGTCAGGATGGTCCAGAGGATGGGGAAGAAAATCAGCAGCCCGACGCCCCATGCGAGTGCGGTGTTCAGAGCCTTGCGTTGTGTGGTCGTTGCACGTGCCATGACGGGCTCCTTATGCGTCGAGGTTCTTGCCAACCATGCGCATCAGGAAGATGGCAACGATATTGGCGAGGATGATGGCATAGACACCGCCGGCAGAGCCGAGCCCGATGTTCTGGCTTTCCAGCACACGCTGGAAGATCAGATAGGTCAGGGTTTTGGTGCCAAAGGCGCCTTGGGTGGTCACGAAAATTTCGGCGAAGATAGAGAGCAAAAAGATCGTCTGGATCAGCACCACCACGGTGATCGCCCGCGACAGGTGGGGCAGGGTGATGAAGCCAAAGCGTTTGACGGGCGATGCGCCGTCCATCTCGGCGGCCTCAAGTTGTTCACTGTCCAGCGACTGGATCGCGGTCAGCAGGATCAGCGTCGCAAAGGGCAACCACTGCCAGCTGACAATCAGAATGATGGATTGGGTCGAGGCTTCGGTCAGCCACACCAGCGGTTCAGCCCCGAACAGGCCCCACAGGTGGGCGAGCAGCCCGTTGACCGGATCCATGAACATGTTTTTCCAGACCAGCGCCGATACGGTCGGCATCACGAAGAACGGGGCAATCACGAGGATCCGAACGATCCCTTGACCCCACATCGGCTGGTTCAGCAAGACGGCCAGCAACACACCCAGTACGACGGTGATAAACAGGACGCCGCCCACGATCACCAGTGTCGCCTGAACCGACGGCCAGAAGGCGCTGGACGATACGAAGCGGACGTAGTTGTCAAAGCCGACCCACCCCAGATCACCGCCGCGCAGGGGCAGGTATTTGCGAAAGGAAAAATACAGCGTCATCGTCAGGGGGACGAGCATCCATCCCAGAAGCAGCACGACAGCGGGGGCCATCATCAGACGGGCGGCCGATCGTGAGTGTTGCGTTGCCATTGAATATACCTCCTCCGTTGACGGGCTAGGGCCGTCCCGGACGATCATGCACGTGTTGGAAAAAAGGGGCCAGTCAGCAAGGGGGAGCTTTGCTGACTGACCCCGAGGGCGATCAGATCAGTAGCCGGCGGCTTCCATCTCATCGGTGGTCAACGCTTGGGCGTTGGCCAGGGCTTCATCGACGGACTGCTGTCCTGCCAGCGCGGCAGAGAACTCTTGTCCGACCTGTGTGGCGATGCCTGCAAACTCCGGGATAGCTGCAAACTGCACACCGACGTAGGGCACCGGATCCACGGTTGGCGCGGTGGGATCAGCCGACAGGATGCTGTCCAGTGTCATCTGCGCGAAAGGCACCTTTTTGTATTCGGCGTTTTCGTACAGCGATGTCCGCGTGCCGGGAGGAACATTTGCCCAACCGTCTTTCTCGGCGACCAGTTCAAGATACTCTTTGGACGTGGCCCATTCGATGAATTCTTTCGCGGCGGCTTCGTTATCGGTGCCAGCAGGGATGCCAAGCGCCCAAGCCCACAGCCAGTTGCCGCGTTTGCCTTTGCCGGTGTCAGGTGCCAGCGCAAAGCCGACCTGATCCGCGACGGTGGAATCTGTCGGGTTGGTCACAAAGGACGCCGCAACAGTCGCGTCGATCCACATGCCGCATTTGCCCTGTTGGAACAGCGAGAGGTTTTCGTTGAAACCGTTGGAGGCGTAGCCCGCAGGGCCGCTCTCATCCATCAGGTCTTTGTAGAAGTTGATCGTGTTGGCCCAAGCTTCAGTGTCGAACTGGGCGTTCCAGTCTTCGTCGAACCAGCGTGCGCCGAAGGAGTTGGACATCGCCGTGATCAGCGCGCCGCCCTCGCCCCAACCGGCTTTGCCGCGCAGGCAGATGCCGTTGATGTCGTTTTCACGATCGGTCATGGCAGCCGCGGCTTCGCGGATGAACTCCCAAGTCGGGTCTTTCGGCATTTCCATGCCGGCTTTTTCCATCAGATCCGTGCGGTACATGATCATGGAGCTTTCGCCGTAGAAAGGGGCCGCATAAAGCGTGCCGTCGACGCTCAGACCGCCGCGCATCGCGGGCAGGATGTCGTCGGTGTCATATTCTGCAGACAGATCGTCCAGCGGCACCAGCCAGCCTTGCTTGCCCCAGATCGGGGTCTCGTACATGCCGATGGTCATGATGTCGAACTGCCCACCTTTAGTGGTGATGTCCGTGGTCACACGTTGACGCAGGACATTCTCCTCCAGCGTGACCCATTCGACTTCGTGGCCGGTTTTGGCAGTAAAATCATCGGTAAAACCCTGCATCCGGATCATGTCGCCGTTGTTGACTGTAGCGATTGTGATCGTATCCGCAGAAGCAGCGGCTGCCGTCAAAAGTGAAATGGCGGTCGCCGTTCGAAACGCGTTTAAAACAAACATCTTCTACCTCCCTGATGAGATGTTAGCGACAAGCTTACGGCTATTGGTGAACTCGCGTCAATTTGAATTTTACGCGCGTCTAGTTTTGCGATTTAGATTCGTGTTTTCAATTAGCTAGGCAGAGCCCCTGAGCACGAGCTTTCCGTCAAACAGCGTCTCTGTACGCGAATCAAGAGAATCATCTGCCTCGATCAGGGCCAGCAGGGTGGTCGCGCTTTTCTCGGCAATGGCTTCGTAGTCTTGGGACACGGTGGTCAGGCGCGGGCAGGTGAAGCGCGAGAAAGGATGGTCGTCATGGCCCGCGACGCGGAAGTCGTGGCCGGCCTCGATCCCGACGCTCATCCCCGCCTCGAAAATGGCGGACAACAGCCCGATGGCCAAACGGTCGTTGCTGCACAGTATTGTTTTCGACGGCAGGCTCCGATCGCGGATCACGCGGGTGCCTTCGTGAAACCCGATCTCTTCGAATTCCCATCCCTCGCCACCGACCTGGATCAGATGCGGCGTTTGCCCCAGACGTTCCATCGCCCTGACATAGGCCGCCCGCCGTTTGTAGGCGTTGGGGTTCATCGGGTCTTTCATCTCGAAAAAGGCAGGCGGCTCGCCCGTGCGGCACAGGTAGTCGACGATCAGATCAACGCTTTGTTCATTGTTGGAGCCTATGAACGCCTTGCCGACCTTATCGATGTTCGCATCGAACAGGACGGTAGGGACCTCTTCGGTAAAGGTCTGGATCTGCGCGTGATCAGAACTGCGCCCGAAAGCGGCCAGCAATACGCCCGCCGGTTTCAACATGCGCAGGTTTTCGAGGTTCTCCAGCTCCATCTCGGGGCTGCCGTGCGACCCGAGCAGAACGGGCCGGAAGCCCTGTCGCAAGATGTGTTCTTCGATCGTGCGGGCAATCTTGGCAAAGAAAGGGTCGGCCAGATGCGGCACCACGACGCCGATGTTCTTGGTCAAACGGCGGTTCTGGTTCATGGCGTAAAGATTGGGCCGATAGTCATATCGGTCCAGCGCTGCCTCAACCCGTTTGCGGGTGCTGCTACGCACGCTGGTGGGGTCGTTGAAGAACTTGGAAAGCGTCGGACGGGAGATCCCGCTGACGGCGGCAAACTCTTCCATATTCTTGATTTTACGACTGCTCATCAAACGCTTCTTCTGGTGGTGGCAGAGGCCAAGTGACGATGCCATGTTCCTGTATCTGTTGGATCAGCATACTTGTCGCGCGGTAAATATCACCCCCTAACATCATGAGACAGTGGGATTTTGCTGCGAATTTGACCAAAATACCCTCTTGCGGTTGTAGCGGCAGATGTTCGCTCAAACGCATGTCCTCGCCTCAAACTTATGGTGTCGGGCGTTAATAATCGGCATATGCCACCCCACCTGAGGTGCCGAAGACTATCCTTTAGGTGGTATTGCGATTCGGTTTTGCGCTGGCAAACTGGCGGCGTTTTCGAAAAAATGGGCGCGGTCGCAAGCTATTGGTTCCAAATCGCGAATTCACGCCCCGCCACAGTCCCGCCACGCCGAATTTAATCGCAAAGATGGTTTATTGTATCTGCCTGCGAAACAGTGCCGAAGGTTGGGTTTGGGAAATCATTAAAATTAAGTGAAAAATCCCAAAAACCACCCACATCATCGAAATTCGCACCCTGAGATGGGAAACAATGCGCTACCTATGCGTGCATATTCCACGCCGCCGTCGAGTCAAAAAAGGCGGAAAAGAGGCGCGTCTGCGAATTCTTGCCATTTTTTCCTTCCAGCAACGTCAACGGGTGGGTAATAAGAACGTGCCCAACTGGGGGGCAAAGTTTTTTAGGTTTCGGGGGCGACCGCATCGAACGCACATGTTGTGCGGGGAAGATGTGTTCGCTTGGCTCTTAAGAGCCGATGAATATACCACTGCCGGTTGCGCGGCAGCGGGCAGCTGTCTGCGGCTGATCCTCCCTTCAGGACGGTAGAGTTCTTTGTGTGTCGTCTGTGACCGCGGAGCTTTGTTAGGGGTATTGTGCGCCGTTTTTTAACGGCCCGCCACGTTGGCGGAAGGAGGAGAAACTGATGGGAAACTGTATCTACAGACCACGACTGCCGGACCGTTCGGGTATGGGTGATGTTGCAACTCTGCGTTGCTCCGCCGCTGCCGAGACCGTCTTGATTTCTTCCCCGAAGCGCCGTTTTCGGATCACAACAAGAACACAAATGACCCGTATCCAAACGGCTGCAGATTTGGGCGTGTCACGCGATGCACCCGTCCGCGCGCCGTATGTTTCATTGCAGCAGCGTCGCGGGCAGGGCGTTGCTTTGTCCCGCCTTAGTACCCCGGCACAGAATTGGTGCCATGTGATTTAATTAGCTTCGCCCATGACTGGGCACCCTCGTTTTATGGCTGACGGTACAACCGTAGCGTGCCTGACCTGATTTTGGAGACGACCGATATGACCATCTTTTTGAATAAACTGTGGCTCTTTGGAAAAACCTCGACCGCCGAGGCCGAGAAAACCGCGACCGAGGCTCCGGCCGACGGGCCGAACGGGATCGTGGACGGTAACCAGCAGGGCAACAAGATCGACGCCAGCTATAATGATGACCCAAGCGGAGACCGTGTTGACGGTAACGACGCGGTATTCGGCAACGTCGGGTCCAATGATGACATCATCCTCGCACGTGGCGGCAATGATACGGTCAACGCGGGTTTGGGGAATGATACGGTCGTCGCAGGGTCGGGCAATGATTATGTTGACGGGGGCAAGGGCAACGACATCCTGATCGGTGATGGCGCGACCAAGGGCAACTACGGCGACACCCGCGAAAGCTTTGAATGGTCCAAGGCACCCGACCCATCGGGCGACGGTTCCGCGATCGACGACAATGACAACCTCAAGGGCGGGTTCACCCAGAATACCGGCACCGTCAACGTCACATTCGAGCTCAAGAGCTTTTCGCCGCGTAACAATGCGGATCAGGAATTCAGCGACAGCAAGCAGTTCACCGGCAATGTCGAGGGCGATGCCCATGGAGTGAACGATAACAGCTCGTTTGAATCGCTGGCCAACTGCACCGGTGAAACAAAGTTCGAACTGCGGTTTGACGAGGCCGTTGGCAATGTGTCGTTCAATGTGAACGACATCGACAACAGAGGCGCTGTGAAAGTGCTGGCCTACGACGCATCCGGCAAGATGATCGACGTCGATATGATCGCCAACAGCAGCTCCAGCAAAGTGAAGCTGACGGACAGTGACGGCAAGTTCGGCGTGGACACGGCCACCAGCGAGGGCGGCGACGATTCCCCCTCGTCGAGCAAGTATTCCGTCAACGTGTCCATCGACGGTCCCGTATCGCGGATCGAGTTCATCCACACCGGTGCCACAAGCGGCAACTCGGGCGTCAACGTAACAGACGTGTTCTTTGACAACCCCGCGGCTTTGCTGGCGGATGACGACGGCACCGTCGGCAACGATACGCTGCACGGCGGCGAAGGCGATGACATCATCTTTGGCGACAGCGCCGGCCTGACCAAAGCGCAGCCCGTCTCGAAGACTGTTGAGCCTGTATCGGGTGCGGATCATACCGTTTTGACATGGGATCTGGCGAATGTGACGGTGGCTGGCGGTTCAAGCCCCTTCCAGAACAGCGACGTGGGCTCCGGCGATCTGTCGGGCAAGTCTTTCACCATCAACGAAAATTCAGCACCTGTTGCGGTTGGCATCAATGATGACGACGATAAGTTGAATGACAACGACAACTCGCAAACTCTGGCAAAGACCACCAAGTTGGATGGCAACACCGAATACGCCGGCGACAAGATCATCCCCGAGTATTCCTATATTGTGCGCCCCGAAGGCGCGGTGGATTCCTCGCAGGATGTGACAGTCTACGTCGTGAACTTTGACGGGAACGATGCCGTCGGTTTCGTGACAGACAAACCGCTGGAAGTCGGCAAATCCTACGATTTCGTCAGCCACAACTCTAACCTGCCGTCGATCAAATACGATCACATCGCCAAGACCTATACCGTGAGCGATGACAGCACGTCCCCAACCGATGGCACCGTTGGTGGCGACGATGTGCTGACCGGCGGGAATGGCAACGACACGATCTTTGGTGAAGGCGGCAACGACAGCATCGAAGGCAACGCGGGCCACGATTCGATCGAAGGCAACCACGGCGATGACACCATTTCCGGTGGCACCGGCAATGACACGATCTATGGCGACAACAACACCGGCGGTGCCTCTACGCCCGGCGGCACGACAGAGCGTGAGAGCTTTGAGTGGGACAAGGCACCAGACCCCCATGACAACTCGGCTGTCGATAATAACGACAATCTGGGCGGTGGATTTGTTCAGGACACGGGCAACGTCAATGTGACCTTCTCGGTCACCGGCAGCAGCAAAACGCCCGAGACGACATTCTCCACTGACCAGCAGAAGGTGCATTCGATCACCGGCGACGGTCAGGCGACCAATGCGAACAGCTCTTTGGCGTCTCTGGCGAACCAGGATGGCGAAAGCGCGACCTATCGCCTGGACTTCTCGAAGGATGTGACCAACATCAGCTTCCGCATCAATGACATTGATAACGCGTCGAAAGTTGTGATCGTGGCCGTTGGCCCCGATGGCGCGCGCACGCCGATCAACGTCAGCACAGGTGGCGGCATTCAGGCACAGAACCAGGACGGCGTTGGCGGGAATGAAACGCTGATCAGCCGCGGTGCCGATGGCCCGGACACAGATCCGAGCCACTCTGCGCTGGTGAACATCTCGGGTCCGGTGGACTATCTCGAAATCACCCACACGATGGATCAAAGCCTGTCGCCCGGGAACCACGCGGGCATCAATATCACCGACGTCTATTTCGACGCGCCCGTGGGCGGCGTTGACGGTGGTGCCGGCAATGACCTGCTGATGGGCGACGACGGCGACGACTTTATCGACGGTGGCGCGGGCAATGACACGCTGTTTGGCGGCGATGATGACGATACGCTGATCGGCGGCGACGGTGATGACCAGCTCACTGGCGGCGAAGGTAAAGACAACATTAGCGGCGGCGCGGGCAAGGATACCATCTTTGGCGGCACCGATGGCGATACGGTTGACGGTGGTGCCGGCGGCTTCAATGCCGACCCTGCGCTGAACACCGACGATGACACGCTTGATCTGACCGGTTTGAACTTCCGCCTGCGCGATCTGGAACCAGACAGCAACGGCAATGGTCAGAACGGTACGGTTGATCTGTACAACGACGACGGCACATCCGCGGGCTCGTTCAAATTCACCGAGATCGAAAACATCATCGGCGAAGAGATGGCCGGCCCTGTTGATGGTCTGGACTCTGGCGAGGATATGGCGCCGGGCTACACCGACGCCCAAGGCGACCAGATCGACGGTACCGACGGGATCAACGATACGATCTTTGGCAACGGTGGCGACGACACGATCGACAGCGGGTTGGGCGACGATACCGTTGACGGCGGGTCGGGCGACGACACGTTCACACTGACCGATGGCGTCGACAATGACGTTATCATCGGCGGCGAAAGCGGCGAAACCAACGGCGACGTGATCGACAGTACGGCTGTGGATGACGACCTGACGGTCACTTTCACCGATAAAGAGGAAGGGACACTGACCAACGGGTCCGGCACCACCGAATTCTCGGAGATCGAGAGACTCGAACTGGGGGGCGGTGACGATACGGTCACAGGCTCTGGCGGTGATGAGAATGTCTTGACCGGTGACGGCAACGACGTGGTGAATGCCGGCGGTGGTGATGATACCATCGATGGCCAGGGCGGCAATGATACCATCGACGGTGGTAAATATGACGACAGCCTGATCGGTGGTGACGGCAATGACTCCCTCGTCGGTGGTGAGGGTGACGACGTACTGATTGGCAACAAGCCCGGTGCGATTGGCGTGCCCGACACGGACGTTCCTTTGGTCTCCACACCCTTTGATCAGGATAGCAACCCCAACGACGACAAAGACACGCTGATCGGCGGCGCAGGGAATGATACGATCGATGGCGGTGATGATGCCGACTATATTGACGGTGGCGACGATTATGATGTTATCGAAGGCGGCATCGACAACGACACCATCTATGGCGGCAGCGGCAACGACACCATCACCGATGTCCAAGGTGCGGACGAAATCTATGGCGGTGACGGTGACGATCTGATCGAAGCGGGTATCGACACCTTCTCTGATTATGCGAATGATCAGCCGACCGTCGGTGGACGACCCAACCCCTTCTTCAACTCCGGCGATCCGAACAAGGACGATGGTCGTGATTTCGTCGATGGCGGCAGCGGCAACGATACGATCCGCACCGGCGACGACTCTGACACCATCTACGGCGGTACGGGCGACGATTCTATCAACGCGGGTATCGATGACGATGAGGTCTACGGCGACGACGGCGACGACAGCATCATCGGCAGCCACGGGTCCGACAGCCTGTATGGCGGCGAAGGCAATGACACCATCTATGGTGGCTTTGGCAACGAACCGATCGCCGGCTACGAGGGCGAGGAAGTCGACGCCACCGATCCGCAGCCGAATAACGGCAAGGACTATATCGAAGGCGGTGCGGGCAATGACGTTCTGTACGGTGAAGACGACAACGACACCATCCTGGGTGGTGCCGATGACGACTACATCGACGGTGGCATTGACAACGACAGCCTGGATGGCGGCGATGGCGATGACACTATCGTTGGTGGGCAGGGCGACGATATAATTGTCGGGGCGGCAGGCAACGACAGCATGCGCGGCGATGCCGGTCGGGATACCTTTACCAACGTCAACGGTGGCGACACCATCGACGGCGGTGCCGGCACGGACGAGACCGACTATGACGTCATCGATCTGCGGGGATCGCTAAGCCCCGGTGGTGGCTACCGCATCGTAAACGTCACCGAAGATATAGATCCGGGCGATGATACAGACGGCGACAGCCCGAACGATGGCATCGACGGTACGATCGTCTTTACGGATGCGGACGGCAATGAAACCGGTCGTCTCGACTTCACCAACATCGAAGAGATCATTCCCTGCTTCACGCCGGGCACCTTGATCGCGACGCCGAAAGGGGAACGTCGGGTCGAAGATCTGGTGGTGGGCGACCGTGTCATCACCCGTGACAACGGTATCCAGGAAATCCGCTGGGTCGGTGCCCGCGAGATGACCGGACAAGAGCTGGCGCATAAAGCGCATCTGCTGCCGGTTCTGATCCGTCAGGGTGCTTTGGGCAACAACCTGCCAGAGCGTGACATGCTGGTTAGCCCCAACCACCGCGTTCTGGTGGCCAACGACAAGACAGCGCTCTACTTCGAAGAACGCGAGGTTCTGGTCGCGGCGAAACACCTGACCGGTCTGGAAGGCGTTGATATCGTTGAAACCTCTGGCACGACCTACATCCACGTGATGTTTGACCACCACGAGGTGATCCTGTCTGACGGCACATGGACCGAAAGCTTCCAGCCGGGCGATATGAGCCTTGCAGGTGTCGGCAACGCGCAGCGCAACGAGATCCTGGAGCTTTTCCCGGAACTGGCAACGCGCGAAGGGGTGGACGGCTATGTCGCCGCGCGCCGCACGCTGAAAAAGCACGAGGCGAAACTTCTGACGAAGTAAGCGCCACATTATATGCAGCAACATGGCTGCATCCCCTAGGGGGTGCGGGGCGAAGAACGGGGCAGGCGACTGTCCCGTTCTTTCGTGTTCAGGGCTATGCAGTTAGGGGCCGGTCAGCGTGTCGCGCGCCATGCGGCCCATGCTTCGGGCGTATCAAGGTCCAGTCGCGCGCGGTTGTCCGGCAGGGGGATCAGCAGCGTCTGGTCCTGGGCCTGTGCAATGATCTCTTTCCCGCCGGTGTCACCTTGCATTTGGGCAAAATGATCGAAATGGCAGGCGGCAAAAACCGTCGGGTGACCCGGCTTTCCATCCGCCGTCGCACCGCGCCATATCGTGTAATTTGATTTGATATCAACGGCGTGAAAGACGGTGTTCAAGTCATCGTCAGTCAGTTCTGGCAGGTCGGCAAGCAGCACCATCGCGGCAGGCGTACCGGCGGGAAGGGCCGCAAACCCCGCACGAAGCGAGGCGTTCATCCCCTCTGCCGCGTCGGGAACGGGGAGCGCTTCAACCTCCATATCAGCCACAAGCGCGTAGCGCGGGTGGGGCGCAGGTGGCAGCGCCACAATGACCGCGCCTCGCGTCGCCGCCCGCGCGATCCGTGCCTGTCGGCGCAGCAGCGCTTCGCCCTCCACAATCTCTAGCAGTTTGTCGCGCCCCCGCATCCGCGAGGATTGCCCCGCGGCCAGCAGGATGATGGGGATGTCATGGCTCATACACCGACCATAGCCAGAATTCCCATCCACCGTAAGAGCATAGCATCACTCCCACCCGCTGATTTAGCCCTGCGTTTTTGAACCATCGGGCGGCATAGGGCGTTGGGCTTGTAAGCCAGGTGATCTCCGCGCAAGCTTGTTGAACATGGCACTTCATGACGCGGACATACCCTATGAACTTTGATTTCCTTTTGCCATCGACACTGCTCCGCAAGGGCCGTGAATACAGCCGCAAGCTTTGGGTGCGTGTGCTGATCATGGGGTTGTTGGCGGTCTTGTCGCTGCTGCTGAGCATGTTGATCGAACGCTGGATCCCGCAATCGCTCGCGACCTATCTGACCGGCAGTGCTGCGGACCGGTTGCTGTCGATCATCGCCAACGCGATGCTTGCGGTCACCACCTTTTCGCTTAGCGTCATGGTCACTGTATATCGCAGCACCTCGACCCAATGGACGCCGCGCATTCACCGCTTGATCGTGCAGGACCGCACCACCCAGAATACGCTGGCCGTCTTTATCGGGGCCTATGTGTATGCGCTGATCGCCATCATCCTGCGCGAGCTTGGAGTGTTCGACGACAAGCGGTCTTTCGTGTTGTTCGTGATGACGGTGATCGTGCTGACGGTGATTGTGTTCAGCCTGATCCGCTGGGTGCTGCATTTGCAGACCTTTGGCAGCCTGATCGATACCTCGCGTCAGGTGGAGGATCAGACACGCCGCACCTTCAAGGAACGCCTGCATAATCCCTGCCTCGGGGCCAATCCGCTGACCGGAGATATCCCCGACAGTGCAAAGCCGTTCACCGCGGATGAAAACGGCTATATCCAGCATATCTATCCCGAAGCGTTGAATACCGTGGCGGAAAACCACGGGGTGAAGATCTATCTCAAGCGCAACATCGGCAGCTTTGTTTTCGTCAACGAACCTTTGATGATGATCGACCGCGTGGGGCAGCCCAAGGACGATGAACACACCGATGAAACGCTGCATGCAGGGATCAATGCCAGTATCACCATCGGCGATCTGCGTACCTATGACCAAGATCCGCGCTTTGGTCTCATCGTGATGGGAGAGGTCGCGTCAAAGGCGCTGTCGCCCGGCGTAAATGACCCCGGCACCGCGATCGACGTGATCACCCGCATTGGCCGCATCCTGAGCTTTTACGAGGACGAGACCGAAAGGGATCGCGACGAGGTGCTGGACCACATCTATGTCGCACCGCTGGACCCGTCCGACCTGATGCAGGACGCCTTTGGCGCGTTGGCGCGGGACGGGTGTACGGTGGTCGAGGTGCAGCAGCGGCTTCAAGCCACGCTGAACGGCCTGATGCGGCACCCTGACGAGGGGCTACGCATCGCCGCGCGCAGGGCTGCCGAACGTCACCTCAGACGCGCGCTTGCCAAGATCGACTTTGAACCCGACCGGGCGCAGTTGATGGAAAGCGCCAGCCAAGACGTGCGCGATGCGGTCCGTGATGCGGTAAAGCGCAGCGATACTGAGGATGACGCGCCAAAGATGGACAATGACACCGACACCACTTGAGGGCGGCTTTTACAGGGGGCGGATTTTCAGCTGTGTGATCCGGTTGCCATCGCGGGCGATGACCTCGAACCGGAACCCGTGGAAAGAGAACACCTGATTGGGCGTCGGGATCATCTGCGCTTCGTGGATCACCAAACCGGCGACGGTATTGGCTTCTTCGTCGGGCAAGTCCCATTCCGTGGCGCGGTTCAGGTCGCGGATCGTCATGGCCCCATCGACGAAATACTGCCCGTCCTCGGCCTTGGTCACGCCGTGGTCCGCATCTGGGTCGAATTCATCGGTGATCTCGCCCACAATCTCTTCAAGGATATCCTCGAGCGTGATCAACCCCTGAAGCGAGCCATATTCATCCACCACCAGTGCGAAATGGGTGCGGCGCCGCAGGAACTGGCGCATCTGTTCGTCCAGCGTAGATGTCTCGGGCACGAAATAGGGTTTCATCGCGATATCGGCGATTTTGAACGTCTTGAACGGTTTGTCATCCTCGGCACCGCTGATGTGCTTGTACATGGCACGCAGCAGGTCTTTGGCATGGATCACACCGATGATGTTCTCGGGATCATCGCGGTAGACGGGCAGGCGGGTGTGGTTGCTTTCAAGGATCTGTTCAAGGATCTGCGAAGGGTCATTGGCGGCATCGATCATCTCGATCCCTGACCGGTGGAGCATGACCTCTTCCACCATACGTTCGCGCAGATCAAGGGCACCAAGAATACGGTCGCGGTCTTCCTTCTCTACCACCCCTTCGGAGCGGCCGATTTGGAGCGCCCCCGCGATTTCCTCGCGCACGGCAAGGATGTTGCTGTCGGGGTCGATGGTCACGCCGAAAAGGCGCAGGATGCCGCGGACCAGAAACCGCACGGCTGACACCACGGGGCTGAAGATCAGCACCACCAGCGCAATGGGCCGCGACACGGCGGCGGCGGCGGTTTCAGCATTGGTGATCGCATAGGTCTTGGGCAGAACCTCGGCAAAGATCAGGACCAGCAGCGTCATCACCAGCGTCGCCAGCGCCACACCGGATTCGCCAAAGACCCGCGTGAACAGCGCCGTCGCAAGCGAGGCTGCAAGAATGTTCACAAGATTGTTGCCCAGCAGGACAGAGCCGATCAGCCGCTCGTTATCCTCGGTGATCTTGAGCGCACGTTCCGCCCCCTTGGACCCTTTATCCGCCTGACCCCGCAGCTTGCCCCGCGATGCCGCCGTCAGCGCCGTTTCCGACCCCGAAAAGAAGCCGGAAAGCACCAGAAGGAACAGGATGATACCGCTGCTGATCCAAAATGCGCCGTCTAGGATTGCGGGGGCCGTGTCCATTTGTGAGTATACCTTATCCGTTTGCTCATAGGGTTATGGGCGTGTGTGCGGTTTCATTCAAGGGATGAGCAGGGTGAACCATCAAGATTTGGGACAATTGAACGGGCCGATTGTGCTGTTCGGCGGTCCGTATTCCAACCTGCAGGCGCTAGACGCGCTGTTTGACCGCGCGCGGGCCTTAGGGGTGCGGCCGGACCGGATGATTTGCACCGGCGACGTCGTGGCCTATTGCGCCGATGCCCATGCCGTCAGTGAAAGGATGCAGGACAGTGGCATCGCGGTGGTGGCGGGGAACTGTGAAAAGCAGCTTGCCGCAGGTGCGATGGACTGCGGCTGCGGGTTCGAGGATGGCAGCGCCTGCGATCTGCTGTCGGTCGGCTGGTACGGCTACGCCAGCGCACAGATCACCCAAGCGCAGCGCGACTGGATGGGGCAGGTGCCGGATATGCTCAGCTTCCACCACGCCGGAAAGCGCTATGCCGTGATCCACGGGGGGCACCATGATATCGCCCGCTTTATCTGGCCCGTCTCGCCCGAGGCCGTGTTTGACGCGGAATGGCAGGCGGTGGAGCGGAGCATCGGTCCGGTGGACGGGATAATCGCAGGGCACTGCGGGGTGGCGTTTGAACGGCAGACAGCGCGGGGGATGTGGATCAACGCCGGTGTCATCGGGATGCCGCCCAACGACGGCGCACCGCAGACCCGTTTTGCGGTGCTTGATGCGGGGCAGGTGACGTTTCACAGGCTTGACTATGACCACGCCGCCGCCGCCCGCGCGATGGTGCAGGCGGGGCTGACCCAAGGCTACCACAAAGCGCTAGAGACCGGTCACTGGCCGTCAGAGGATGTCTTGCCGCCGGAACTGCGCCGCGCCGCCTTGGCCAGCGGATGATTTTCCAGCACCAGCTCGGACAGGCGTGCCTCTAGGACATGGGTGTAGATCTCGGTCGTGGCGACATCGGCGTGCCCCAGCATCGTCTGGATCGCCCGCAGATCGGCCCCATTGGCCAGCAGATGCGTTGCAAAGGCGTGGCGTAGGGTGTGGGGGGTAACCTTGGACGGATCAACACCGGCGGTCAGGGCGAATTCCTTGATCAGCAGATAAAAGCGGTGGCGCGTCAGATATCCGGCGCTGCCGCGGCTGGGGAAGAGGTAGATCGACGCCGGTTTGCCCTTGGCCTGCGCGGTCTCGTCGGTTTTATCTCGCTGCACCAGCCATGCCGCCAGCGCCTCGCGCGCCGGGTCAGACAGGGGCACCAGACGTTCCTTGCCGCCTTTGCCCATGATCAAAAACAAACGCGGATCGCCGCGGGCCGCGCTGACCCTAAGGCTCACCAGCTCGCTCACCCGCATACCGGTGGCGTAGAGCAGCTCCATCAGACAGGTGTTGCGCAGCTGGTCCGAGGTGTTGCGCCCCGAGTGGCGCGCCGCGTCGAGCAGCTGGTCGACCTCGTCTTCTGACAGCACCTTGGGCAGACGCTTGTCCTGCCCCGGACCGGCAATCTGGATCGCGGGGTTATCGGTGCGCCACCCTTCTTCAAAGG
>OJBE01000139.1_pt1 | contig 19971 bp, 18 predicted proteins | sample 1590521 | NCBI WGS metagenome assembly OJBE01 (sample SAMN05416807, study PRJEB24817) | seawater metagenome | isolation source: Sea water | place: Canada:Atlantic | collected 2013-07
AATAGAAACGCCCTGGAGGCGTCATGTTCAAACACAACGAACAACAGCCCGAAGGTTTTCAGGCTTCACTCAAGGAAGCCCTCGATAACCTGGCATTCAACGATGCCGGGCTGGTGGCCGCCATTGCTCAACAGCATGACAGCGGCGAAGTGCTGATGATGGCCTGGATGAATCGCGAAGCCATCGAAGAAACCCTGGCCACGGGCCGTGTCTGTTATTTTTCCCGCTCGCGGGGAAAGTTATGGCGCAAGGGCGAATCTTCCGGCCAGGTACAAATGCTGAAAGAACTGCGCATTGATTGCGATGGCGATGCCCTGCTGGTGAAAGTGGACCAGACCGGCCCCGCCTGCCACACCGGCCGGCGCGACTGCTTTTACTGGAAAGCCGACGCGAACAGCGTGACCATCGACAAAGCCCCCATCAAAGACCCCAAAGAGTTGTACGGCAAATGACCCTACGATTGCAGAACACCCTCACCGGGAAAAAGGACGACTTCATTCCGCTGGACCCAGACCGCATCACCCTCTACGTGTGTGGCCCCACGGTTTACAACTTCGTCCACATTGGCAACGCCCGCCCGGTGGTGGTGTTTGATGTGCTGTATCGCCTGCTGCAACGGCTCTACCCGGAAGTGGTCTACGCCCGCAACATCACCGACATTGATGACAAGATCATCAAGGCAGCCGCGGAAAACGGCGAGGACATCAGCGCCCTCACCGAACGCTTCACCGCGGCGTTTGCCGAAGACATGGCATCGCTGAACGCGAAAACCCCAAACATCATCCCCAAGGCCACCGATCACATCCCCGAGATGATCCAGATGATCGCCACCCTGGTGGAAAAGGGCCACGCCTACGAGGCGGATGGCCAGGTGCTGTTCGCGGTGGAATCCATGCCCGACTACGGCAAGCTTTCCGGCCGCAAACTGGAAGACATGCTCGCCGGCGCCCGGGTGGAAGTGGCCGACTACAAGCGCCACCCCGGCGACTTTATCCTCTGGAAGCCGTCCACCGACGAGCAGCCCGGCTGGGAGTCCCCCTGGGGCCGTGGCCGCCCGGGCTGGCACATCGAATGTTCCGCCATGATCCATAAACATCTGGGTGACGTGATCGACATCCATGGCGGCGGACAGGACCTGATCTTCCCCCACCACGAAAACGAGATCGCCCAGGGCTGCTGCGCCCACGGCACCGACTACGTGCGCTACTGGCTGCACAACGGCTACATCAATATCGACGGCGAGAAGATGTCCAAGTCTTTGGGCAACTTCCGTCTGGTGCGCGATTTGCTCACCCAGTACCACGGCGAAATTCTGCGTTTCGCCCTGCTCTCCAGCCATTACCGCTCGCCGCTGAATTTCTCCGCCGACGTACTGGATAACGCCGAAAAAGGCCTGGATACCCTCTACTACGCCCTGCTCGGTCGCGGCGAAACCGTGGCGCCGGAAGCGGACTACCAACTGCCGGACAACCACCCGGTACTGGAAGCGCTCAAGGACGACCTGAATACCTCCGAAGCGGTCAGCGCCCTGCATGCCATCGCTGGTGAGCTGAACAAAGCCGAGCTGGCCGACAAGCCGAAACTGAAAGCCGAACTGCTGGCTGCCGCCGACCTGTTAGGCATCCTCACCGTGGAGCCCACCGCCTGGTTCCAGAACAAGAACGTGAGCGAAGATGGCCTCAGCAACGATGCCATCGACGCCCTGGTGGAAGAACGCACCCAAGCCAAGAAAGACAAAAACTTCGCTCGCGCCGATGAAATCCGCCAGCAACTCACCAAAGCAGGTATTCAACTGGAAGATACCCGCGAAGGCACCCGCTGGAGTCGATGAAAGATAGCGCCAAGCGGCTTGCTCTTAGCCAACGAGAAAAACAGATTTTTATTATCTGAAACGAAAGAGGCCGCGCCTAGAGCATAGCTTGGGCGCAGCCTCTTTCGGTCAAAACTCAATAACGGGCTATCGCATCTATCAACCAGAAACTCACAGGCAATAAAGCTATATAGCTGGCATAGGCCAAAGGCCGCCCCCGAGACGGCCATTCTTGGCGAAGATCAGTCTTCCAGCATCAGCTCGTCCATACCCGGCAGGGCTGGCAAATCTTTTCGGGTGGCATTGGCAAAGCGTGGCTTTTCCAACTGCGCCTTCAAACCTTCCAGAGTTTCCAATGGCGCCTTGGTGGACACCAAATTAGTCAACCATACCGGTACGCTGCCGCCCAAATCCATGAAGGTTTCGAACTGGACCCGCACCCAACCATTATCCATGGGCGTAATAATGAACTTGTTATCTAATGCAGGGATACGCACATAACCTTTCTGTTTACCTAGCACACCTTCGGCATTGACACTGTGCAAGGTAATTGAGCCAGTTTCTTCGTGCTGGATAAGCGTGTTGGCCAGCACCACATCACGGTCCGATACCGGCCAGATGCCGTTAAAGCGCATGTAAATTTCTTCGCGCCCTTCCATTGATAGCCGCTTGGCGCTCTGACTCTGGAAAATCCACTCAGGTAAAGTATCCACTGCGGTAATGACTGCCAGCACCGAGGTAACGGATGCCTCAACCTCAACAATACCTTTGAAGGCTTTGACCGGACTGTTGGAAACATCCCGCACATAAGTCGTAACATCACCTCGAACCTCGCCTTCCTGGCTTATTTTCCAGCTTGCCGCCCAAGCTGGATTCAGCAGCATTAGGAAGGTTAACAACAGCGTCACAAACATCGCTTGCAAAGGCCTTCTCCTTACTTTTCTCTTCAACACAAATAGATTATCCATCCACACTGACTTCAGTATCCTGCAAGCGCGCAGGCAAACAAGCGCCGGCAAGAGATTGGCCCCAATTACCAGTACAGCCGATGGCGACCCAAGGCCGGTGACTCTGCGCCAAGATGTCCCCTTTCAACTACGGGTAACGCTTCACTGCCTCCAGCTTGGCATTGCAGCAGCACTCACTACTGCCCATGTCAGACATGTTTCTGCGGGGATCCCGCCATTGTTTAATAGCCCGCACCAACCATTCCCGCACATGAAAGGCTAGGAAAATAAGCACAGGCTTCCTTTTACCTTTAATCTACTACTGAACGCTCCTTGCGTACTCAGCCCCCAGACGCGCTCGGAATCTAGACGCCATGTTAAAAGTGTGCCCACCTATCGAAAAAGCGCAACAATGTGTTCGAGTCAGCCAAGAAAACCTCGATAGCCCGGCCGATCACTTTTCTCATGGGCTTCCCTACCTTGGTACTGAGGTTACGTGCTTTGCCTATATCATCATTATAGCGCAGCACTTTCTTATCACCCTGCCTGTTAGCGCCATGGAACAGCGCTGGTATATGCGTACCCGATGCCTTTATCATGCTCTTTTACAACTAATGACAGGCAGCGCTGTTCCCGTGAAATCGCTTCTGCTTGGCGCCATCTGGCTGTACCAGAAGGTGTTGAGCCCTTGGATAGGCAACCAATGCCGCTTCTACCCCACCTGCTCGGAATACGCACGGCAGGCGGTAGAGACCCATGGCAGCCTGCGCGGCAGCGCACTGGCAGCGAAACGGCTGTGCAAGTGCCACCCTTGGCACCCAGGCGGTTTTGACTATGTGCCTGGCGCCGTGCCTGGCGCCGAGCCTGACCAGGAACAGCATCAGTGCACCCCGCTATGCAACCACCACAGCGAGGATCACTCACAGTGATCGCGGCCATGCTGAGCCCATACCGTCGCGGGCACTCTTTGCCGCTGGTTTTACCGCTGGTTGTCGGGCTGTTTCTTGTCCAATTAATACTGGCATGGCACGCCCCCGCCCACATTGACGCAGGACAGCACAGCCCCACCACAGACCTGTTAGCCTCCGCCGATTGCCAGGTCTGTACCCATGGCCACGGCATGCTGGCTCTGCCCAGCGCCTACAACGTGCTAGATTCCACACACACAGCGGCCGTTCCGCTTGCCCCCGCCACCACCGTGGCAAACCGCTACGAGCGCAACCCCTACCCGCCTCGCGGCCCTCCTTTCTCTGTCTGATTCCCGTTATTAACACCTGATCACGATGGCACACCACCTTGCTTCTCTACTCGAGTGGCATTTGCTGTGCTTGGCTGCCTTCAGGAAAGAACGTGTTTCCGGCATGAGTCCGGCCAGCCCCTTTAATCCAGCTGCGCCCTTTTACTCATGCCCTGCATGAATGCTAGAGACAGAGGTAGTTATGACTTTTCGACGCCAGACCCTCTCCGGGTGCGTCGCCGTGGCCCTATTGGCACCCACGGCAGTATTGGCTGAAGCTGAAAACAACAGTGCAGGCCTAGAAAAAGCTCACGAGCTAAAACAAGTGGACGTGTCCGCCCTGCCGCTCGGAAGCAGCAGCTCCAGCACACCCTATTCGGTGATGGATCAACAAACCCTCACTCAGAAGAACAAGGACACCCTCGGTGAAACCCTGAAAAACCAGCCCGGAGTCCACAGCGACACCTTCGGTGGTGGCGCCAGTCGACCGGTGATCCGTGGCCAAGGGGGCCCACGCATAGGTATTCTCAGTGACGGCTCCCAGGTGCTGGATGCTTCCAGCATTTCACCAGACCATGCCATCACTGTAGACCCAATGCTGGCTCGTCAGATCGAGGTTCTACGCGGCCCATCTACCCTGCTTTATGGCAGCGGCGCCAGCGGTGGCATTGTAAATGTGCTAGACAACCGCATTCCCACTCAACGGCCTCTAGAAGAGGTGGAAGGTTTCGTGGCAATCCGAGCCAACAGCGTGGCCGATGAGAACGCCACCGCTGCAGGCATCACCGTTTCCGCTACCGACCATTTGGTATTTCGGGTGGAAGGTAGCCGTCGCGATGCGGAGGACTACGAAGTAAACGGCTTCGAAGAGCTCACCGTCCCAGGCACCTATGCGGAAAGCGACAATGCCAGCATTGGAGCCTCCTGGATTGGCGATCAAGGTTTCTTCGGCATGGCTTACAGCTATCGCCGAGATAACTACGGGCTGCCCGGTCATAGCCACGAATTTGAAGAGTGCGAGGCCAACGGCACCAGCTTGAGCTGTCCTTCTGGAGGCCATGATCACGACCATGAGGGCGAAATTGTCCCCTACGTGGATCTGGCCAGCCGTCGAGTGGATGCTCGAGGTGAATACCGCGACCCATTCTCTGGCATTGCCGCCATTCGTTTTCGAGGTAACCACACCGATTACCGCCACCACGAAATCGAAGAAGGGGCCATCGGCAGTACTTTCACCAACAAGGGTGGAGACGCCCGGCTGGAAGTGGAGCACAAACCGTTCGGTAACTGGCGCGGCGTGGTAGGACTTCAGTACACCAACTTCGATTTCAGCTCCCTGGGGCATGAAGCCTTCGTGCCGAAAACCGAAACTGAATCTATCGCCATATTCGCGGTAGAGGAATATGTCCTCAATGAACAATGGTCCTTCGAATTGGGGGCGCGCCAGGAGCACCTGACGCAAACACCGGACCAACGCAATGGCCAGGCTCTTGCCAAAGTCACAGCGGACAATGCGTCTTTCTCCGGCGCAGCCAACTGGGCCTTTGTTCCCGGTTACGAGCTAGTACTGTCCGTAGGCCACTCTGGCCGAGCACCCAGCGCCCAAGAGTTGTATGCACAGGGGGTCCATCTGGCCACCAACACCTACGAATGCGGCCTGCTCAGCGATTGCGGTGGAGGACAACGTGACTTGGACGATGAAGTCAGCCTCAACGCCAACCTGAACCTACGTAAAACCCGTGGGGATTGGTTGTTTGATCTGGGCGTGTTCGAAAACCGTATCAACAACTACATCTATGCCCGCACTCTGGATCAGCAGGAAGACTTCCGCCTGATCAAATACAGCCAACGTGACGCCACCTTCACGGGTGCCGAAGCATCCGTGAGTTACTACGGTATCGACCCGGTTGGCATCACCGTATTTGGGGATATGGTCCGCGCTACTTTCGATGACGGCGGCTACCTGCCTCGCATTCCGGCCAAGCGACTGGGCACACGCCTCAATAGCTACCTGGGTAACTTCGACGGTGAACTGGAAGTGTATCGCAGCTTCGTTCAGGACCAACTTTCCGGGTTCGAAGAGCGCACCGCCGCCTACGACATGGTCAACGCCACTCTCAGCTACCGACTACGAGGCAACCAGCGCTATACCTTCTATGTGCGCGGTAACAACCTGCTGGGTGAAGAAGTGTTCAACCACTCGTCTTTCCTAGCCAGCACCGTGCCGGAGCCGGGCCGCAATATCACCGTAGGCACCCGCATTGAATTTTGAGCCGCAACGTTAAACGGCATCCGTACCGGCGCCTTTACTCCGCCGGACGCAACAATATGAATATGGAGAACCCCATGCAACGCATGATGAAAAACCTGAAACAGAACGCTGCACTGCCGCTGTCCCTGCTTGCCGCTCTTACCATGGTCGGCTGTAATGAAACGGGCTCCAGCTCACTGGGTAGCAGTGAAGATGAACACGAGCATGCAGAGAGTGATCACCCCGGCCGCTTAGTGATTGCCGCTGGTGATGACGGCTCTCAGCTCTACATGTATGACCTTGAGGCCAATGCCTTGCTGCCCGGCACCTTGACCCTGGATTATGATGCCAGCGCACTCTACACCAGCCCGGGCAAGCGTTTTGTTCTGGCGATACAGCGTGATAACGACCAGGTACAGGTCATCGATGGCGGCCTCTATTTGCATGACGACCACGTGGATGAAGTGATTCCCTCCTTCGCAGGAACGCTGACTGGCCCGGCACCAACCCACTTTCGGGTTCATGGTGAACAGGCCGCTCTGTTCTATGATGGCGATGCAGACAACGCTGTCATGGCCCAGATGGAGCTCCTCACCGATGAATCTTTGGAAACGGCCTCCAGCGAAGCCAGCCAAACGCTAACCAGCGCTCACCATGGCGTTGCAGAACCCCGTGGCGATGTGTTGCTCACCACCTTCCGCACCGCCGACGACGGCCTCCCGGAAACCGTTGACGTCTACCATCAGCACAACGATCACTATCACAAGGAAGACACCATCTCACTAACCTGCCCAGAGCTACATGGCGCAGGCTCAAACGAAGATTATTCTGTGTTTGGCTGCGACGACGGCATCCTGATCGTCCACCAGAACGGTGAGGAATTCACCGCAGAGCATGTGGATAACGCTACCCTAGGCCTTGCGGCTGGAGAGCGCATTAGCGGCTTCGACAGCCATCACGAACTGAGCCATTTCATAGGCTATGCCGGTGATCGAGTCTTCGTCATACATCCGGAAGATGGCGATGCTGAAGAACTGGATTGGACCGAAGGCGCCACCGTATCGCTAGAAAACCATAGCCTTGATCCCCACGCTGAGCACCTAGTGCTGCTGGATGATGCCGGTGACCTGCGCATCTTTGACACAACCGATTGGAGTGAACATGCGCACGTAGAAGATGCCATCGCGCCGGGCAATACTCATATGGTTGTGGCCGGTGAGCCCGCACATGTTTATCTTTCCGATAGCGGCAACCAATTTATCCTCGTGGTGCACCTGGAGGAAGGCAGCGTTGAAGAATCACTACCTTTGACCTTCCCGCCTGCGGCTCTTGCTTGGGCTGGCCTTGATACCGACCATGACGAAGAAGACCATGAGGACGAAGACGATGGTCATGACCATTAATCGTCGAAACGGCTAACCGCAGGCTACTTGCAGGGGATTTTCTTCACCTTTTGCAAGCAGCCCGCCGTTTCCTCCCAAGACAGCGCTGGTCGCCGTCGACCTCACTTTTCACTACAATCAGTCTATTATTGCGTCGAGACTTAATACCCTGTGGGAGAACCCATGAAAAAAGTACTGTTTGCCGCGGCTTTGACAATGCCCCTTGTCGCCAACGCCGGCGGTTTTGCTGGTATTGATATCATTAGCAGCAAAATTGAACCTGATAACACCACGTCTAGCGCCAAGCCCGAAGCGCTGCAATTCAAATTCGGCAGCTGGATCAACAAGGATGAGACCCTTGGTGGTGAAGTGCGTCTGGGCTTGGGCATTGATGAAGATGAACTGAGCAACAATGTTGACGTGGAAATCGACCGTTACTACGGCGCCTATTTCCGTGGCCAATTCCCCAACACCATGCCTGTGCGCCCCTACGGACTGATCGGTGTCACCTACATGGAAACCACCGAGAAGAGTGATTTGGGTGGTTCTGACGGAGAAAACTACAAAGACCTGTCACTGGGCCTCGGTGTAGATTTCACCATCACCAAGACCCTGTTCATCAACCTAGAGTATATGCGGCTCGTGGATCGCAGCGGTGACGAAATCACTCATGTGGGGCTGGGCCTGAACGGCCGATTCTGATTCCACCACAGCACTCACGCTGCACAAAAACGCCCACCATTATTTAGTGGGCGTTTTTTTGTAAGGCTCAAAAAAAAACAGTTTGTCATGCGCTACACGTTAGGAGAGAGGAGCCTTAGCCCCATTCGCTCATCTGCTCATCCTCACAATCATTGCCCCATTATGAATAAGGCATGATCAACAGAGGCTGGCGAATGTGTCGGGCAACGTAATCTGCAACACTACCAACCAATAGCCGCTGCCAGTTTTTTTGTCGTCGTCGCTGAAGAATGACCAGATTCACCGCCTCACGATCGGCGACCTCGGTAATCACCTGACCGGTCTTACTACCCCGCGCCACCCGCGAGTCCACTTCATAGCCCATGGATTCCAGCTTTCGTGTGATATCCAGCATATGACGCTGCAACTCCACTTCTCGCGCAGCCACCTGCTGGCGTAACTGGCTCGGAGGGACCAAGCGTTTTCGAAACAGGGCGAGACTTTCCTCTGGGACCTCACACACCATCAGCACCAACAGGGACAAGGTGTCAGGGTCGATCAGGTCGGTGGCGGGATCCAGCTGATCAAGCGGCACCAAGGGGTCTACCGCATACAGCGCTTTACGCTTGTCTTGCTCGGGATTGGACAGTGGCATTCACTCCTCCTTCCGGTAGAAAGGCCGCATCACGGCATAAACCCCAAAAGACACCACCAGGGCCGGCAACAATTCATACAGGGATTCAGAATAACCAAGCGCCTGCCAGGTAATCAGTGTAGTGAAACCCGCAAGCATCATCACCAACGCCGTGGTCCGAGTCAGGCGGGCATTCATCACCCGCAGCACAATCACCGGCCCCAAGGTGCCCCCCAGAGACGACCACGCGAACACTACCAGCGTAAACACATTAGCCGGCGCGGCCAGCGCCACCACCAGCACCACTAAGGTAATGCCCAAGGTCGCTATTTTGGTTCGGACATAGGATTGCCCGAACCGGGGAATCAAATCCTGGCTGATCGCCGCTGAGCAGGACAGTAACATGGAATCCGCCGTGGACAAGGTGGCGGCAAAAATGGCCGCCAGCACCATGCCGGCCAGCACATCAGGCAAATAAGCCTGAGCCATGGTGGGCAGTGTCAGCTCCGGATCAGACAGATCTCCTGTGAGTAGTACGCGGGCGTAGAGACTGATGGTCACGGTCAGAAGCGCAAAGGGCAGGTACCAGGCAAAGTACACCTTGCGGGCCGCCGGGACGTCGTCCGGGCTGCGTAACGCAATGGTACGCACTAAAATATGCGGCTGACCAATAGCGCCAATGCCCGCCGCCACCCAGCCCAGTACAAAAGCACCGGTGCCAAAGGCCAAGTTATCCGGGGTCCAATCCAGCAGGGCCGGGTTAATGTTGCGCAGCTCATCGACCAGCGTCCACGGAAAACCCACGTTGATCATGGCAACAATGCACAACAGTACCATGCCAAACAACATCACAAACGACTGGGCTACATCAGTCCAAATAGACGCCCGTAAACCACCGGCAAAGGAATACAGCACCACCACGACCGCACCCAATACCGCACCCAGCCAAATTGGCCAGTCAAACATAACATGCAACGCCTTGCTTCCCGCCTTGAGCTGCGCAGCCGCATAAACCGACAGGAATATTAGGGTCAGCAGTGCAGACAAAATACGCAGGGGGCTGGAAGCCAACTCAGGGTTCTGGGAGGTGAGAGCGGGGATGGTATTGACCGGATGGGTTTCCGAATACTCTCGCAGGCGACGATGGAACCCTCGCCAAACAAACCAGTCCCCCACTAACCAGCCTAGCGCCACCCAGAAGGCCGACACACCGGCTACCCAGGTATAGCCAACCAGGCCGATAAACATGTACCCGGAGTTATTGGTGGCCACGGAAGACAGCCCGATGATCCACGCCGGGGTGTTATACCCCGCTGTCAGATAATCGTTAACGTCCTCATGTTTTTTCCGGATCGAGGAAATGCCGATAATCAGAAATAACGCCAGCACGCACAGAAAGCTGATCGCGGTGACACCCATACGCTAAACCGAACTCAGTTGAATTTACGATCCAGCATACACCCGTCTCACACCGCGGGGGCTGCCCCATATCAATTTATTAGCGACAGTCTAGTCGGGCTGTAAAAATTACACTGACGACAAATCTACGTCGGGAGGGCCGCCTCGAAAAGGCGCCCAGACATTTCGCATCAATAATCTTTCAATCTTCTACCTAAGCCCTTTTGTAACAGACCGTCTTGCTGCGAAGCATTTTCATAGTAATCTAGAGCACGGTGTAGCCATTGACAAAACTTTATAGGTTTTAGCGCTGTTACTAAAAATCGACCCCATGACAGAGAGCTATCCATTTCCCAAACAGACTCCACGCCCACATCAGCCGGAAAGGCGGTCAACCGTGACACACAATTTGAATGTCCTCTTTATAAAATGTTCAGAGGATAATAAACATCCTGACACGCCCAGTTAACCTGCATTAAAACAGCTTTTTACTTCTTCTAGAGTGGTCGCATAGCGAACGCAGAGCTCAACCTCTTCATATTCAGACTCCCTATTTTTATACCTATTAAGCAATTTATTATATTTATCAATAATATCGTCATGCTCATGAGCAAGCTCTTTGCAATCATCCAACAAATCATCATACTCATCGCCTAGATCTTCGTATTCTGATTTACATACGAAACCATCATAACCACAGGTACGGGAATCAAAACAAACAGCATCACGGCTTACACATTTCGCATCAGAAGGACATGCACTATCCCCATAATTTAAGCAAGCAGCTTTTTTTCCATACGGACATGAGAAACTACTGCCATAAGCATGTGCCGAAAAAAAGATAAAAACAGCACTCAGTAACACCTGTCCGGCCACAAAGTTGATCTTCCCCATTATTGATTCACCCCACCGTGATTCCTCGCCTTAATGACGAAACCTCATCTCATTTAAGAGAATGCCTTGCCAAAATACCTCAGGATCAGATTATAGCATTACCAAAATACCTGCCCTGTAAAACGGAAGGCTATTTTTGGGTGTCAATACAAAAGTGGGAGGGAGGCATTCATTCATATTCATAACACTCGTAGCATGCGCGGCTTTGGATTAGAGGCGCAGTAATAAAATGCTAAAGCTGTCGCCATATCTACGGTTGTGAATTTTTTCTTAGATTGCACTCTGTTGAATTCCGTTACCAATCTTGGCCCGTTCCCGTGCTTTGACGACTCGCCACGCTCAAACATCCGCACATCAAGAGCACGTTGCGTTCGACCTTGTAAAATAAAGCCTCGGCGTTCCCACCGCATAATACGAAGTGACTACCTGCATTGGCCCATCACCAATATACCTGCAAAGATCACCATGCTGCCCCCAAGATAGCGTGACCTTTTGATCTTTTTTAAAAGCGAATGAGAGCTTAAGGTCTGAGTCGAAATAAACGATAACGACGGTATCAGTGGATGAGCGAAATCCGGTTGACAATACAATGCACTGGGGAGAGGAGGAGAACACCTCTCATCTGAACACTTAAATCAGCGAATTATTCTCTGAGTTACCCGGAAGGGTACCTTCCCAGAAAATAGCGATATCTCAAAAGGTTCGCATTTTCTGAAAGGCCTTATTCTACAAGAAGCCCCCCCCTTCGAGTAAGCTCGGCCGCAGAATAAGTCAGGTAAACACAAAAAAAGCCCCCCTTCCAACAGGGGAAGGGGGGCTTTTTTTGTGTGCTGCATGCACCGCGTATTGCCAACCGCCTTTCTCAATCAAGGAATGGGTAGGTAACCACCCTCCACTTCCTTGGTCACAATGGCGACCGCATTATGGGCGTGAAGGCTTTCCAGGTGATTCACACGCAACCAGAAATCCTTGTAACACGACTGCGGGTTCAGCGCGGTCTTCAAGCGGCGGGCCGCATCTTCACAGAACATCAGGTTCTGGCCGTTCAACAGCGCGAACTCCTGCTCGTCCACCCGCTTCACCGCAGTCTGCACCGGCGTCTTCAGAGCACCTTCAATAGAATCAATCAATGCGGTGATAGGAAAGGCATCACCAACATTGTGATCAAGCAAAACACGCACTTGCGCAATTGAACGCTGGCTGTGAGGAGTAGCAAGAATACCCTCTTCCGTGCCAAGCCATTCTAATACCGCATCGGTGTCCACTTTACTTTCTTCAAAATCTTTCCGAAATTGCTCCTGAATCAACTGTCGAGACAGGGCTGCCGAACAAGGGCAGGTAGAGGAATACGGCACTTCCACCGATAACTCAATGCGCATGCCATCTTCACACAGGGTGCCTTTAATACTGACCGGGTAACTTTTCCAACCGGAATAGCTGCTCTTCAAGGCTGCGCGGCGCATGGAATACTCAAAGTCGAGCTGTACAAAACCGCGTGTGCTGAGGCCCTCATGGGTCTGCAAGAAATTACGCAGTAGTTGCTCAATGGAGCCCGCACTGACCGAATGGTCACCAAAGGTCTCTTCCAGCATCAGGAACAGACGCGACATGTGAATGCCTTTGGCATCCGCATTGGCCAAATTCACATAGGCCTGAATAGAAGTGCTCACCGGACGTTCGCCAGCCAAGGTATCGCTGACGCGAGCAGGCAAGTGGATCTCACTCATACCCACCCAATCTAGGGTGGTGTGAATATGATCCACCATGGAGTTAGACGCCACATCCGGCATCTGTTTGGTGCTACCGGCACCGTTGTCACGAGTCATGGGATTCTCCATAGGGGCACTGAAAACAGCCAAGGTAAGGCTGCCCAGGTGAACGAAACGGTAATCTGTTCGTCATCGCCCGCTCATACAAGGGGGGCAAGTCTAGCAGAAACTGATCAGCAAATTGACCATTTCCAGGCGCAGGTTTCGCTATCAACATGACAGAAAGGGACTATCAGACAGATAAGCCCGCATCTTCGTCACTTCTGACTAGTTCTTGGAAGCGCGGTAGCTCGCGCAAAGGCTCGAACATTTCTTCGCTACGAGCATGCCGGCGCAGGGTTTCCGAGGTTTGAATGGCCGCAGCCAAGTCGGTCAAGGCATTCTCTATTTCCCCCAGCCCAGACCAAGCACAAGCCCGTTGGTAGAGAGCATGTGGATTCTCTTCATCCACTTCTAATACCCGATCACACAAACTCAACGCCCAGCGCTGCTCACCCAACTCTAGGGCAGCATCTGCTTTCCAGGCTAGCGCCTCCGGGTCGTCCGGGCGCAACTCCAAGATGCGATCATAGAGTTCAATCTTGGCCTGGGCACTAGGCTCTTTGGTGGCCTTGAGCCACAGGCTATGAATATCATTGGTGCGCTCGATTTCTTCCTGGTTCTCGGCAATAGACAGGGATTTTTTGCGCAGCTCGCGCTCCAGATCTGCCAGCCGGGATTCATATTCGCTGGTCAGCCGAGCCATTTCTTTTTCCGCGTACACCCGCACGTTATCTTTCAGATCACGAATAGTGGACCAACCCACCAGAGCAAGGATCGAGGCAGCGCCGGCAATGAGGTAAAAGAAATAAGTAACCGTATTGGTGGCATAGCCCATGGCCTTATCTGCCACGCCCAACTCACGGTCAGTCACAAGCAGATTCATCTGGTTGCGATATTCCATCATGTCCTGGCGCAAGATGCGTAATTCACTGAGAATCCAGTTTTCCCGGAACTGAGAAATCACGGGGCCCTTCTCGATCTCGCTCTGCGCCTCTGGTCTCGGTTCTTGTACGGGCACATTGGCATCTTGCTCCGCCCATACACTGGCGGCCAGCGCCAACAGCACGCTTAATACACCGGTACGCAAAATTTGTCTGATCAATGCCTTGCCCCTCTCCATCACTTTTTGCCTGTGCTTATTCGCCAAGGGAACCCGCTCAGGCTGAACACGCTGTAAACATTGCCTATGGTCGCATCATGCCTGCTGAGGTGCCAGCCTTGCCGGCTGCTCCCTTGACAGCCCCGCCCCGATGCAATGTAGTGACTGGCACCCACAAGCAATATCAAGGTAAAGGCATGCGACTTAATCGATTTATATGCGCCGCTACTTTTGGCTTTCTTGCCGCCACAACCACCACCGTCAACGCCGACACTTGGCGTTTTGGCCTAGAAGAAATTGAAGGCAGTGTTCAGCATAGTTACGCCGAACGCTTCAAAGCCCTAGTGGAAGAAAAAAGTGAAGGTGAGATTGACGTTCAACTGCTCCCCTACGGCAAATGGGGCTCCAGCTATTCCGCTCTGTACGACGCAATTCAGGGTGGAGCCATTCAACTCGGCTTCGGCTCCGGCGCCCTGGGTGGCACGGTACCGGAAAGCCAACTGCTCAACCTGAACTATATTATGCCCAGCGATCAGTGGGTAACCGCTCAAGGCCTGAACAGCGACACCTTTCTGAAGAGCAAGGCGTGGCAGGAGTCGTTCCGCAAACGCAGCTTGGTGCCACTGGCCGAACTACCAGAGGGTTATCAGGTATGGACCAGCAACAAAGCGGTGAAAACACCGGATGACATCGAGAACCTCGGCATCCGAGTGATGGACAACAGCCTACTGCGTGCCACCTATAAAGCCTATGGCGCCTCGCCCACATCCATTGCTTACGGCGAGCTGTATAGCGCTCTGCAACAAGGGCAGGCAGAAGGTAATATTCAACCAGTGTTTGCCCACGAGGAGATGGCCTTCTACGAAGTGCAGGACTACATGATCTTCGCGCAGCAGTCCCAGTTCGTGGCCACCCTGATCGGTAATGCCGATTGGTACGATGGCCTGTCTGCAGAACAACAGAAAATGATCAACGGCATCACCAAGACCTTGGTGCGCGAAGGTCATGATATCCAGAGCCGGTACAATGAAGAGCGACTGGAAACCATCAAGAGCAAAAGCGACATCAATATCATTGAGCTCACCGAAGCCCAACGCAACGCTTTCCGCGAGAAAGCCAAGCCGGTGCGCCAGGTATATATTGATGAAGTGGGCGCCCGCGGTGAGCAATCATTGGGGGCCCTGCTGTCCGCCTTTGATAAGGCGGCTAAAGGAGAGTAACTTTTCCTTGCGCAGCTGCTGACCAAAATGCCCGGCCCAATAGCCGGGCTTTTTGGTGCCACTCTGCGGCCGCAGTCGCATCACAACACGCCAAGCGACCGCATTGATTAGCCTCCCAAGGCCGGCAACCACAATGACAACTGCGGGAACAGAATAAGGATAAAGGTGGCGATCAGCAGCATGAAGATAAACGGTGGCGTGCCCCGAATCACCTCCAGATAAGGGCGACGAAATACCGCGATGGCGGTAAAGATATCGCAACCAAACGGCGGCGTAGCCGAACCAATGGCCGCCTGCAGGGTAACAATAACCCCCACGTGAATAGGATCAAGATTGGCGGACTCGATCAGCGGCTTGAAGATCGGCACCAGAATCAAGATCACCACGATCGGATCCACGAACATGCAACCAATGAAGAACGCCACGGCGATCAATGCCAATGCCGCCACTTGGTTCTGGCCAATGGATTCAATGGCCGGCCCCAATAGCTTCTCGGGAATGCCGGCGGTGCCCAAGGTATGCGAAAACGCAGCGCCAATGGCCACCAGAATGAATACCACTGCGGTAATCATCCCTGATGATAACGCCAAACCACCCAGATCCTTGACACTGACCTTGCGGAAAATCACCACTTCCAGCAGCAAGGCATACGCCACGGCAATGGCCGACGCTTCGACCGCACTGAACCAACCACCATAAATCCCGCCAACGACTAGAATCGGGAAGCCCAGAGGCAGGATAGCCCCGCGCATCGCCTTCAATCGATCCCCCCAGGAAGCCCGTTCTTCCGGCTCAATACCTTTAACTCTAGCGCCAATCCAGCAATACACAGAGAACATTAACAGCACCAACAAGCCGGGCAGAATACCGGCCAGGAACAGGTCACCGATAGAGGTTTTCATCACCACGCCATACACAATAAAGCCGATGCTGGGCGGGATCAGCAGAGCGATATCGCTGGCGTTAATAATCAGCGCCAACGCGAAACTATCAGAATAACCCTTGGCCAACAGCCGCGGGCGCATAGGCCCGCCCATAGCGACAACGGTGGCCTGGGTAGAACCGGACACCGCACCGAACACGGCACAGGAGGCCGCAGTGGTAATCGGCAAGCCGCCGCGCAAATGCCGAGTGAAGGCATCCACCAGATCCAGCAACCGGTTGGCGGTATGCCCCTTGGTGAGAATATCCGCCGCAAAAATAAACATGGGAACCGCTGCCAGCACCCAGCTACCAACCCCATTGACCATCCAGGTCACCGCTTGGTCCGGGCCAAAAAAGGTCAGTCCGGTGAACATCATGAACAATGTCCCCACCGCCAGCGGTACCATCATGGGATAACCCATCATCAGCAATACCAGCATGATCACAGCCAGAATGATTAACACAGTGGCAACCCCCTCATTCAGCAGTACTCACAGCAAAAGCCTGGCCATGCATTAGCGCTGGCCGTCCTGATCATCCACCCTGCCCGCGGCCAGCGGCACAGCCTCGTAAGTTTCTTTTTCGTTGAACGACCGCCAGATACCCGGCGACACCGCATTACGGGCGAACGTCAGCATGTACTGGATCCCCGCCATGCCAAAGCCCGCCGGCAACGACAGATAGACTAGCCACATGGGCACCTGCAATGAGGCACTCACTCGGCCACGCTCCTGAATATCAAAAACATATTGGCCCGACTTCCACGCGAAATAGAACATCAGCGCTGCCGTGCCCAAACAGATAATCATCTGCAGACTTTTGCGGCTCTTACCATTGAGCTGCTCATAGATGGCGGACATTCGAATATGGCGGGCGTGGCGAGCGGCATACCCCAACCCCACGAACGTCAGCACCACAATCAGCATTTTCACCACCTCGTAGGTGCCGGGTATGCCTTCATCAAATAAGGCCTGCCCGACCACATGGACGCTCATCAATAGCGCCATGACCAAAATGCAGCCTGCGATAATGACACGCTCGATGACACCCAGAGTGCGGTCCAACCAGGAAAGTGCGAGAAGAAAGGAATCAATCATCATGACAAAGCCTATAACACGACGACGGAATAGCTCCCGCATACGGGAACTTGGGCAGAGCTTTGGCAACCAAAACACTGGCGTCTGTGCTGACAGACTGCCCTGATGCAAGGCTCCCCGTAAAGGCCTTCCCTGCAAGTAAAAGAGAAAAACGACCGAACATAGCACCGTCACCAATCGGTATTTATTTTGACATCTAAATGTTTTATCTCTAAGATAGCCTCCCACTTATCGCAAGGGATTATTCGTCATTGTCCGGCTTTGATGGAGGTGTAAACCTTTACATCTCAAAGGTGATTACAGACAAACCATGTCTCATTACGGTCACATTACTTTGTTATCAAGAGAGTTTTCGGCAATGGCCAGACACGAAGACGTGCTAATCGCATTACGACAAATTATTCGCGCCACGGACCTTTACTCTCGCAAACTGAGCAAAGTTTCCGGGCTCACGTCGCCCCAGCTTCTGATCATGCAAGCAATTTCGGCGCACGGCGAGATGACCATGGGTGACTTGGCTAACGAAGTTTCACTGAGTCAAGCCACCGTCACCACCATTCTCGACCGCCTGGAAAAGCGGGAGCTGCTGGGCCGCAAACGCGGCGAACAAGACAAGCGTCGCGTGTATGCCCACCTAACTTCCGCCGGCCTAGATATCATCAAAAAGGCCCCCACACCGCTTCAGGACGAATTCATTGAACGCTTTGACCGCCTTGAAGATTGGGAGCAATCTTTAATTCTAAGCTCCCTACAGCGCGTAGCCGCAATGATGAACGCTGGCGACATTGATGCCTCCCCTGTGCTGGACTTGGGAGCCATTGATCGCGCGCAGCCTGCGGTAGATATGAATGTCCGCCGGAACGCAAACTCTTTCTCCAAAACGGACCAAAAGTGAAACCATGCCTGCAAACGAAGCGAACAACACAGATACATCAACCACGAAATCGGATGACATAACCTTTCGCAAGCCCGAAAGCCAGGATGGCAGCCGAGTTCACAAACTGATTAGCGAGTGTAAGCCGTTGGACGAAAACTCCGTCTACTGCAACTTGCTTCAGTGCACCCACTTTGCTGATACCTCAGTGGCGGCAGAAATGGATGGCGATTTGGTCGGCTTCATTTCCGGCTACATCCCCCCCAAACAGCAGAACGTATTATTTGTCTGGCAGGTGGCGGTACATGAGAAAGCCCGGGGCAAGGGCCTAGCCAAGCGTATGCTGGCCGAACTGATTGCACGTGAAGAAAGTGCCGACGTTCAGTTTATCGAGACCACCATCACCCCCGACAACGAAGCCTCTTGGGGCATGTTCCGCAGCTTCGCCTACCAGCGCAGCATGCCAACGGAAGAATTCATTCTGTTCGACTCGCGCATCCACTTTGCCGGCGAGCATAACGACGAATACCTGCTACGTATCGGCCCGTTCAATCGCGACGACGCGTAAACGCAGCCCGAACCAGCAACCCGAATTCAAGCGAGGACCAGGAATCATGAATACAGGAACCATGGATACAGACATTTTTGAAAGCCACGAATCGGAAGTAATGAGTTATGCCCGTAGCTTCCCTGTGGTATTCGACCAGGCTAAAGGCAGTTATCTGTACGACGAAAACGGCAAGGAGTACATCGACTTCTTGGCCGGCGCAGGCACCCTGAACTACGGTCATAACAACCCCGTTCTGAAAGAAAAGCTGATGGAATACATTCAGCGCGACGGCATCGTTCACGGCCTGGACATGCACACTGCCGCCAAGCGGGAATTCATGGATACCTTCTATGAAACGATTCTAAAACCTCGTGACATGGATCACGTGATGCAATTCACCGGCCCCACCGGCACCAACGCGGTGGAAGCGGCATTGAAAATTGCCCGTAACATCAAGGGTCGCGAGAACATCATCAGCTTCACCAACGGCTTCCACGGCGTAAGCTTGGGCGCTTTGGCTGCCACCGGTAACAGCCACCACCGCGGCGTAGCGGGCGTCACCATGGGCGGCGTTACCCCCATGCCCTATGACGGTTACCTAGGCGATGCCTTCGACACCACCGAGTACTTGGACAAAGTATTAGGCGACTCCTCCAGCGGTGTTGACCACCCTGCCGCTGTTATCGTCGAAACCGTTCAGGGCGAAGGCGGCATCAACGCGGCCAGCTTCGACTGGTTGCGCAACCTGGAAAAAGTCTGCCGCAAGCACGACATGCTGCTGATTCTGGATGATATCCAGGCTGGCTGTGGTCGTACCGGCTCTTTCTTCAGCTTTGATGATATCGGCATCAGCCCGGACATCATCACCCTGTCCAAATCCTTGAGCGGCTATGGCCTGCCCTTCGCCATGGTACTGATGAAGCCGGAACTAGATCTGTGGAAACCAGGTGAGCACAACGGTACCTTCCGTGGCCACAACTTGGCCTTCGTCACTGCCGCAGCAGCGCTGAACCACTACTGGCGCGACGACAAGTTCGCCAAGGAAGTGCAGAAGAAAGCGGACATCATTACCGACCATTTCCGCGAAATCGCTAACAGTTACGACAGCCATTGGTTCTATCCTGTCTCTTATACACATCTCCGAGCCCACGAGACCGTACTA
>OJBE01000145.1_pt1 | contig 19557 bp, 18 predicted proteins | sample 1590521 | NCBI WGS metagenome assembly OJBE01 (sample SAMN05416807, study PRJEB24817) | seawater metagenome | isolation source: Sea water | place: Canada:Atlantic | collected 2013-07
CACAACAAGTTCTGCGGATCGGCGCGGCATAATCCGAAGCTCGGCATTATGGGCCAGCTCATGGGCCCAGACCCCGTAGAAATTGCGCGGGTCCTGGAACCGCGTGATGGACGGCATGTAGACCTTGTCCACGGGCGGCAAATAGTACGCCTCCGTCCCCGTGAAGACAGTCGTGATGTCGATGGCATCGAAAAACGCCTGCATGTGCGGGATGGGCTCGGACGGAGGATGCTCGGGCGCGGGCTCCGGGTCGGGGAAGAAACTGTCGGGCAGGCCATCGATCTGGCAGGCATTGAACACGCGGTAGGATTTCTGAAAGCGAAAGATGCGGGCTTCCTCGGAGTGATCATCCCCGTCGCTGCGGTCATGCTCATCGCCGCCCGCGTCTTTCCGGCTTTGACCGTAATAGACGACGACAGAGGACTTCTCGCCCTTGCGGACCTTTGCGTCCAACGCATTGGCCTGCGGCAGCGTCATCCAGAAGGGAGAGCTGTGGCCCGCCATCACGGTCCGCATCGTCAGCAGGAAGTTGTTCACTCCCTGGTAGGGTTCCCCGCCCACGCGCAGGGGGCGACAGCTGCCACCTGCCGTCCATGGCTTGCGCCATGGCAGGACGCCGCGCTCGATGATGCGGATGATTTCGTTTGTGATGATCTCGGAGGCATCGAATTTGGGCGTGCGGGATCGGGCCATGGCTGGCCTCCTTTCGAGTGTTGGTGAGAGGGAATGGTGATCAGGTTGACTGGCGGGGGCGCGGATCGTTGGCGATCCTGGCACCGGGGGCTTCGACCATGTCGATGTAGGTGGTCAGCGAGACGGACCTGCCAGGACCGCAAGGGTCAGGGTCGCCCGATCCGTCCCGCGCCACCCGCGGCAGGGTCGCGAAGGCGATGACATCTGTGACGGGTCGGATATCGATGAACGGGGTTCCTCGTGCGACCGCGAGGGCAGCCAAGGGAAAGCGCTCGATCGGCGCGAGGGTCGAGACGGTGGTCCAACCGAGATGGATGAACGTGCCGCCCTCTCCGCTGATCACATGGGCATTCGGCAGCGTCGCCGCCTGCCTGAGATAACCGAGATCACGCAGGACGGCCTGGCGTTCGAGCCGCTGTGCCAGCAACGTCTGGCCAATTCGGCGCAGCTCTCTATGCCGCCACCACGAGGCAGCGGTCGTGCGTAACACGCGCAAGACACCTGTTTGCATGGGAATGCCCTTCATCAGGAAAGACAGACCGGAACCCGGCCCGGACCCATCTGAGGGACCCCAAAAGGCCCTCATCCGTCAGTCACAAAAGCCGAAGAACACTTTCTCTTTTTCCGGCCCCTTTGGGCACTCAACAATACCGAAAAGCCCGGCACATCTGCCGAAGCCATTGATTTCATGCAGCAATTCTAGATCGGCAACCAAGATCGGCAACGCATATCGGCAAAACCTTGCCTACGTCTCCGAAATGTGTATGTTTTTCAATTACTTTGCAAACATAGAAGATCGGCAAAAATGCTGGAAACACCCGCCAGAATCGAACCCTGCTTCTTCGAGGAGCGTATTCCTACAGAATTGGCAGACCTTTCGGTCGACATCCAGAGGGAAGCCGCCGGGCTGGGACAAGGGCTGCATCCTGACAGCGCAGCCGAGCTTGCCGATCTCGTCCGCGTGATGAACTGCTATTACTCCAACCTGATCGAAGGACACAACACGCGCCCCCGCGACATCGAAAGGGCGCTGGCTGGTGCCGAGCTTGAGGAAGAAACCCGCCCTCTCGCCCTTGAGGCCCGGGCGCACGTCATCGTTCAACGGACCATCGATGAGATGCATCGCATAGGCACCCTGCCCCGCCCCACATCCGTCGAATTCCTGACTTGGGTCCATAAGAGCTTCTACGACGAGATGCCTGACGAGTTTCGGGTCATCGAACATCCCGACGGCACACAAGAGTCCATCGTTCCAGGACGCATGCGCCAGGACGACGATCGAGAAGTTGCGGTCGGGCGCCACCTACCTCCATCATCGTCGCGCGTCGCGGCGTTCATGGGTCACTTTGACAAACGGTTTCAGATTGCGGCGCGGTCTTCGAGCGGACGGATCATAGCGATCGCGTCTGCACATCACCGGCTGAACTACATCCACCCTTTTCCGGATGGGAACGGCCGCGTCAGCAGACTGATGTCTCATGCCATGGCCCTCACCGCGGGGATTGGTGGGCAGGGCCTCTGGTCCGTATCACGTGGGCTGGCCCGGGGGCTAACCGATCGGGGCGAGTACAAACGGATGATGGATCTGGCCGACAGCCCACGCCGCGGAGACCGAGACGGGCGCGGCAACCTGTCAGAGGCGGCACTGAAGGCGTTCAGCGAATGGTTCCTAAAAGTGACGCTCGACCAGATCACGTTCTCTGCGAAGCTGTTCGATCTCGGCGGGTTGGACCAGCGGTATCGACGTCTTGTTGCAGATACCATCGATGACAAGCGAGCGCCGGAACTAATCTCGGCGGTTCTTCGGCATGGCGCACTGGAACGAGGCGACGCGCAGATTGTGCTCAAGACGTCCGAGCGTACTGCTCGCAACACGCTGAGTAAACTGACCGCCGCCGGATACCTGTCTTCCGCCTCGCCGAAGACACCCGTTCGTTTGGCGTTTCCGTTGGATTATCGAGAGCGGCTCTTTCCAAACCTCTTTGGAGACGGTGGCCTCCCACAATAACTTTAGGCATTTAGGGTGTATTGCCTGGCCGCCGATTTCTTCCATGAGCGGTCAGATGTTCATCAAGTCTTGCTCGTGTGTCACTTGTCCACCGCGGTGGACATCTGCTGGTCTGAGATAAACTGAAGAACCACCACGCGCCGCTAGGTGCGTTTGGACAGTTTTGGTTGCCACAAGCGCCGCTTCTCGTTCGAAGTCCACCGCGGTGGACATTAGACAGTTCGCTCATTGTTTTCGGACAGTCGCTTGATCAAAGCTAATGGATCAAATTGGTTTTGCCTTTGACCTAGGGTGATACTGTGAAAATACGCTCCAAAATCCCTGATGCGTTTTCCAAGCTGTAGCATGATGAAGATCGCGCATGACGCTTTCTGAGCTCCTACAGCTTTCTTGGCTTTCTCGAAAGTCTCTGGGTGAATGCCCATCATGGGTGTAAGTGTTCGAGCATGGTTTTCAATGTCCAACCAGTTTCTAAGTCTCTCTGTGGAGAACGATGTCGCCTGATCGCAGACTGAGGTCAGCAAGTCTGGTTTCAGGGCCTCAAGGCCTATGTTGCTATCTAAATCTTTTTTTTCTTCTTCAGACTTAGATTGATGCCGGACAGTTTGTCCGTCATTGGCGGGCAATTCCATAGTTTCAGGCGGGTCATCCGGGGTAGACAAACTCTGGCATTCTGCATCTGTATTGGCGAGCAGAGCGTGGTATTCGGGGAGGCTCAGCTTCCTGCGTAGAGCTTTCCGTGCGTGGTTGATGAATACGTTGCTAGGATCGTGCTCTTCCAAATGGGCGAGCTTTGTAAGGATCTGTTTGCGGATAAATATCCGATCTCGCCGGTTATTCTCCATCTCTTGCGCGATGGCTATAAGCTCGCTCGCACGTTGGAGCAGGGGGGTGAGAGACAATCCATAACTGATGCACTCCCCGCCGGATGAGCGAACGCGGTAGCGCTTTCGGTTCGAGCTGTCATTGCGCTTGATGAATCCGAGTTCAACGAAGCGGTTGATGTGCCTCCGGAGTGTCCGTTCGTCAATTCCGCCAACGCGCTGGCAAAGTGAATTGTTAGACGCAAAAACCGTTTCGCCATGGCCAGGTTTCAGAAAACTGAGCATTGCTTGAAGTGTCTGTATGTGGCCAGGACGTAGACCAAACACGCTGCGTGCATCTCTCAGGGCTCTGAAGATGGTCCAGACGTCGGTTTCAGATGGGGGAAATGAGCCGCGGGTTGCATCAGCACCTGCGGCTTCGATCGAGAGTTTTGTAAATGCCATGGCTTGTTCACGACGACCGTTCGGCCCACAACTTCCCCGTCTCTTTCCTCGAATTTTCGCGGAAAAAGGCAAAAAATATCAGTCCACCGAATCGGTGACTCTTGACCGGTATGCTGGAGGTTGCTACATCAAAGATGCTAATCAGATGATGAGGGCTCTCCAGGGGAAACTTTGGGGGGCTCTTTTCTTTCGGGTCTTCGCTTTTCTCCTCTGCTCGTGTTGCTCTGTGTGGCCTGGGTTAGGACCCAGAGCCTCTCTCATTCCGCCACTGTACGAAGAGCTGCAAAAGCGTAGCTTCCGCGTGCTCTTCGAGCCATTGGCCGAATTCTGGATTGTCCTTCTTGGTGACCTTGAGAGCGATCGCCTTCTCATCGATTGTCAGCGTGCCCAATGAACTGCCGTTCTCATCATTGATGACCGAAGTCAGTCCACGATTGGGCGGCTTCTTGTCGCTACGTGTTTTGCTCGAGCAAGCCGAATAGACCGCTTGGAACTTTTCGGAACTAGGAGTGTCGTCGGGCAGGGCGGCGAGCGCCTCTTTGGCGATGTCCACCAAATCTACCTTCACCGACAAGGCAGCTAGATCACCCCACTGCCGTCGTCCGATCCCATGTGCTGGCCCGATCAGTTGAACAAGACCGTCTGGCAGTTGTTCTATGACGACCCTGTGGTTGGATACGCCTTGCCGGGTCAGACCTAGAGCATCTTGAATGACACCGGGTTTGTACCCGGATTCTTGCATCTCTTTTATAAAAAAAGACTTTTCTATAAAAGACGGATCAAGCCTGAGGTTGTTCTCCTGGCCTTGAGCGATCAGAGATGCGTCATCGTCCAAGGTTCGAACAATTGCCTTGACCGTTCCACCGACCTTACGGATCGCAGCAAGCCTGCGGCGGCCGTAGATGATGCGGTATCTGTCCGGTTGGGCTGATGGACGGACCATGATGGGCACTTGTTGGCCATGCTTGCGAATGCTCTCGGCCAACTCATCGATACTGGAATCTTCCAGCACCAACCGATCGCGCAGCCCATCCATGTCAATCTGATCGGGTTCGATATCGCGAATCGAGTTTGCTGTGATCTCGCGCAAAGAGTCGCGCAATCCTCCAACAGATCCCGGCAGCTTTGCCGCTTTTGGCGGGGTAGGGGAGGGGGCTCCGCTCTCCGTCTCATTCCTTGGAGGCTGGTTGAAGATGTTTCGGGCCATCAGCGACGCCCCCATGCCATTTGGATCGTCTGCTCTAGCTCATCGCCAACGCCATTCACGCTGGTCAGGGCGCGATCAATTGTCTTTCTGATGAATTGGCTTGGATCGACTTCGTAGACGGTCTGCTGGGTCATCCCCGCGTCGGAGATCGCCGTAGACTTCAGCATCGGCTCTGTCATGACCTGACCTGCCAGAATTGATCTCAGGTAGCCTGCCATTTGGGTCTGCGGACCGTCCGACGGTTCATATCTGGTAATCAGGAACTTGACAAAATCCCATGTGACACGCCGACCGATGGCTTCCTCCACGGCCTTGACCGTTTCTGAAGCAAGCTTCAGGAATTGGCTCATGGATGCGATGTCAAGCATGCCAGGTACCACGGTAACCAAAAGCCCCGTCGAGGCTGCCAGCGCAGTCAGTGTTAGAAACCCAAGCTGAGGCGGGCAGTCGATCAGGACGATGTCGTAGTTTGCCTCAACCTCTTCAAGCGCCAAGGCGAGGCGCTCTGCAAAGATGGGCTGTACGCGACGGGCGAGAGCGTTTGCGGTCTCGGTTTCGTACTCCGAGAGCATCAAACCGGCGGGCACCATGTCGAGCTTATGGAAGTAGGTCTTTTGGATGACGTTCGAGAGAGGAACTTGGTCCTCATATCTCAAAGCATCATAGATTGTGCCGCCATCGGCGAACTCAAGCTCGGGCCGAAAGCCGAAAAACGTGGTCAAACTTGCTTGCGGATCGAGGTCTAGGACCAGCACGCGGTAACCGCGCAAGGCATACCTTTGCGCAAGATGAATCGTTGCAGTAGTCTTTGATGAACCGCCTTTGAAGTTGACGACGGATATCACCTGGAGACGATCGCCATCACGTCGACCTGGGCGGTAGCTTTCTGCGTTCTTTCCAGTGCGTCCAAGAACATCGCGCAACTCATCAATCTCTTGGGCTGTGTAGAACCGGTGTCCGCGGTTGTCTGTATGCACTTCCGGAAAGCTGCCGTCCTTGTGCCGGTTGCGCAGGTTAGATGTGCTTACGCGCAGGAGGCCGGCGACTTCGGTGGAACTGAAGCGGCGTAGGGACTTTCGTTCTTCGGGTTCGAAAGCGATCTTCATCTGGCGATCCAAAGACTCAGCCAGATTGTCGGCAAATGCTCCGATATCGGAAGAGCCTATGCCTTGCGTGTATCCAATGTTACGATCATCCATGTCCTGCCGCCCACTCTCGGCCTCTGTTGAGGCTCTTAATCATTCTGACGGTGTACAGCGTGTCTGACGCGTTTTGCCGTCAGAATGGGAATGCCACGATCCAGTGAGTCCGGCAAGAAGAATCTAAATGTAGTGTGAAAGTTATCCACAACACCTATAGGTGTTGCCACGTAAAAAACTCAGCAAGTCATTGATATAGATATATTAAATGCAGATCTAACCGAATCGAGCCGCTACTCTGTTGAGTTGGCACATTAGCAGCTAACCCCAAGCAACTAATGGCACTTTCTGCCTCCTGCGGAGTTTTCTCACGGTGAAATTTTTTGGATTCGGGTCAGAAGCTACATCTGATCTTGGCTCGATTCGTACGGCATGAGGCCAAGTCGTTCCGCCCGCTCCAACAGCATTTTCACCGAAGACGGCTGCCATCTTGTTCGGCCACGAGGCGTGCGTTCGCGCATAGATTCCAGCCGTTCACAGATCACTTGAAGCGTGATGTCGGGATCTGCGCCCTTGATGCCAGCAATAATGGCGGGCAGGCGATCATCCGTTTCGCGGCGCCCGGCGCGGGCCAACACCTCGGTAGGCAGGAAGCCGTCGCGGACATAGGCCTTCACAGCGCGCAAAAGACGGCTTTGGGTCCAGCGACGCGCCTCGGGCAAGGGGCCGTTGATGATGCGCACCACGTCTTCCCAGGCCAAGTCGGGGCGCAACCGGCGCACATGGGGCACCCAATCTTGTGCCGTTTTGTTCAGACGCTCCATGTAGCCGTCCTGTCGCGCTAGCCGCACCTTGCGAAGAGCGGCAGGGTCTTTGGCCCGCAGTCCAGGGTTTCCGCCCACGCGGCCCTTTGTGCGCGCGCTGGCGAGGCCGGCCTTGGTGCGCTCTCGGATCAGGGCGCGCTCGAACTCGGCCGCAGCGCCCAAGACCTGCAGCGTGAACTTGCCCTGCGGGGATCCAGTGTCGATCGGGTCCTGGATCGAGCGAAAGAACGCACCCCTGGCCTCCAGCCGCTCGATCACTTCCAGCAGATGCGACAGAGACCGCGCAAGCCGGTCGATCCGCACGACGACCAGCGTATCGCCACTCTGGATGCGTTCGAGCACACGCCCAAGCACCGGCCGCGCGCGATTGCCGCCTGAGGCGTGCTCTTCATAGATTTCGGCGCAACCCGCAGATTTCAGGGCCTGCGACTGGGGCAGGGGGGTCTGATCCTCGGTAGATACGCGCGCGTAGCCTATCAATGGCATCAAAACAGGCCTTTTGCAGTTTTATCTATCGCTACTAAACGACCATTTGTAAACGAATGCAATCAAGCGTTCTCTCGTCGGGCTGGGCCACAATCCCTTGGTTTCCTTGCGCTGTGCGCGAACTGAGAGGTTCCGCCGGCAGTCGAGTGCGCGTACTATATAAAGGGCGCAGGCAGCTGCCAAAAAAAACGCTTGGGTAATGTGCAAGAAATCAGTCTTTTTGTGCACATGAAGACGCAAGCCTCTACTTTTACCGATGATTACGACGAACCCCTTATCACCATCCAGGAGGATGAAGAGGCTCACGAAGACGATCTCTGGTTTCTGCGTAGGTTACTTGAAGAAGAACCGGATGATTTGCCTCCAGGGCCACGGGCGGAACCGCCCGACACTGCTGTCGTCGAAGTCTGGGCAAAAGCAGAAGGCGTTCACGCTGCGCGACTGGCAAGAGTGGCTGGACGCTTGGGAGCTCTGGATGACTGGCTGCTGCGTGGCCCGGAAGGCTGGCGGCATCGCCTCGCTCTTATTGAGGCAGCGGACCTCAGCTGGTTCGCAGGGGATCGGGTGAGTTCTGATCGTCTGGCGCTCTGGATATCGATGCGGCTGTCAGGTGCACAGGATGACCTAAATGCACTGGCAAGAGTTGCATGGGCTGTTCGGCGCCTAACAGGCGGTCCTGGGCCGAAAGCTGACTTGGCCGCCTTCCTGGACCGTCGCGATCCCGAGAACACTGGAGACAGCGCTGAGCGTTTCGAGGATCGCGCGGGTGGGTGGCTGGACCTCATGGCAGCCGCAAAGGGTCTCCACCCGATCACACGGGCGTGCATGGGGTATAACCTGTGGAGCTTGGCGGGCCTCGGACGCCACGGCGACCAGATCGAAGCTACCGTCACCGCGTCCAGGGTCGCGACCAGCGATGGAAGCGGTGCCATCTTCGCGCCGCTCGCTATGGCTGGGGCCGGGGGGGTGCGCGTTTCGGGCTTGCCACCCGAACGTTTGGCCCGCTGGTTGGATGGGATGAGCAGCGCAATTATCTGGCCGCACACCGGTTGCCTTGTGAAAGGTTTTCACGGAATGGCCCTTGGTCTCCGCCCCGATGGCTGAGGCCATGACCGGAGCCAGCCGCGCCGCCGTTCAGCGCAATCTCGCCTGGATGGAGGCAAGCGGTTTGATCCGCGAGGTGGCGGGGCACGGGAGATGTCGCATGTGGAAAGCTGACTTAGTATAGGTCATTTGTCGAGGCTGACACAGGCTTGACCTGCCACGCTTTAGCGCCGCCCCAGATGATCGTTTAAGCCACTTTCCGTTCGAATGCTACAGGGCTTTTCCAGCCCAAAGCGTTCGTTCGCTGTTCGTCTCACGTTTTTGTGACAATTGATCGCTTGAAGCTCCAGTGGGTGAAGGTTGTAAACAGACGAAAGAGGCATGACCGAAGGGTTGATCATGAAGCTAATTAAAGACTCATCTTTCTCACGTCGCGGAGCGCTGCTCGGTGCGGCCGCAAGTGGGGTGTTCCTAGGAGCAGGCGTTGCAACCGCGCAAACCACAGCACCACTTGGTACACCACCAGTGCGCCGCAATATTTCATCCTTCAGCACCTCAAACTGGCGGGATCACTTCGAAAATCTAAACCACGGTGCAATCCTGTGCGACATTGATTCCCGAGCGGTGCAATATTGGTCAGAGGATGAAAGTGTTTATAAGCTGTATCCGTCGAGCGTTCCGGAATCCGAAGAACTGACAAAACGCGGATACACTAGCGTTATCAAGAAAGTGGAAGGACCAAGCTGGCGCCCAACTCCTTCGATGAAGATCCGCAACCCGGATTGGCCAGACTATTTTCCACCCGGTCCTGACAACCCCTTGGGCACACACGCCCTCTACCTTTCATGGCAATATTACCGCGTCCACGGAACGGGGGACACGCGGAAAATTGGCCGCCAATCGTCGAACGGATGCATCGGCCTTTACAACGAACATATCAAAGAACTGTTCGCTTTGGCTGAGGTAGGAACACAAGTGAAATTATTTTGATCGCGCACTTAGCATGACTTGTTAAAGTCTTTTCTCGTGTACTGGCGTTCATTCAACGTTCACCTTTCGAAAGCCACAGCTTCATGAATCGAAGAAAATTCCTCCTTGCCGCCGGGGCTGCTGGCGCTTTGACCAGTCAGCCAGTTTCAGCCCATGTAGTGCTGCCAAAGTATGATTTACCGCCGGAGTATTTACCCCAAGTAGTGAGCATTCCAGAGGGCTCCGCTCCATACGAAATCCATGTTGTTCCAAGCCAGTTTGCCCTGTTCTGGACCCAACCCGATAATACTGCAATTCGCTACACCGTCGGGATCGGTCGTCCGGGTCTTTATGAGGCAGGTGAATTCTATGTGGGGGCAAAGAAAGAATGGCCCAGCTGGACACCGACCCCGGGCATGTTGCGTCGTGAACCGAAGAAATATGGACCGTTTCGGAATGGAATGCCTGGCGGTCTGAGCAACCCTCTAGGCGCGCGGGCCCTCTACCTCTTTCAACCGGGACGCGGGGATACCTTTTTGCGTGTGCATGGCACTAATGACCCAAGCACTATTGGCCGTGCCGTTTCAAACGGATGCGCCAGATTGGTGAACGATCAGATTGTCCAGTTTTATGATATGGTTCCGCTGGACACGCGTGTGATCCTGTACCCCGCAACTTTCTAGGAAGAATTTAAGATGTCACTAGCGCGACGCGACCTGTCAAAAATTATACTTGCAACAGTCTTCGCAGCATTTTCTTTCACTACTGTGGCCGCGCAAGAACTCAATGAGGCAGATATTAAGCGTCTGGCGCTTGAAGCGATCTTGGAAAAACCCGAAATTCTGATCGAAGCGCTTTCAATCCTACAAGAACGTGAAAATGCAGCACTTGTTGAAGCGCAGTCTACAGCTTTAACTGAATTGCGCGACGACTTCGAACAGAACGCTCCTATCTTCGGAAATCTGGATGGTAGCGTCACGCTAGTCGAATTTTTTGACTATAACTGTGGATATTGCCGCCGCGCAGCACCTGAAGTCAAAGCCGTGCTGGAGACAAGCAAGGATGTCCGCATTGTTTATCGTGAATTCCCGATCCTAGGGCCCGGTTCCGAAATTGCAGCGCGCGCGTCACTTGCCGCGAGAAACCAAGGTAAATATCAGCAGTTTCACGAGGCAATGATGGCATTGAACGGACAAGCCTTTGAAGCAAGCGTTATGGAAGTTGCAGGCGATGTGGGGCTCGATCTCGAAGTTTTGAAAACAGATATGCAATCAGACCTAGTGAACGATCACATTGCTGCCTCTCTGCGTCTGGCAGAAGCTTTGCGTATAACTGGAACGCCGACGTTCGTATTGGGTGATGAAATAATCCCCGGTGTGATCGAGCGCGGCACCCTTCTTGAAAAGATTGCAGCCCTCGTCCCCGAGTGAAACGGACGACGATTGTGAAATCGGACCTTAAATTCCTTGACCTTCCACCTGCTGGACCCTCTATCTCTGTAGTTCTCCGGAGCAAGAGGTCTCAATATCGAAAGCGAAAAGTCATTCACGTCCGGCATTCAAAAGATGAATTGTTCATCTTGTATTGGCCATGTGGAAAAGGCTTTGAGCTCGGTATTGGGTTTCTCTGAGACGCACGTAAATCTGGTGTCACGTAGCCCTTACTTGTGAGATGAGAAATTCAACGAGATCAACGGCTGTCCTTTGCCCCTACTAAATATGAGATTTTGCTTTTAGCTCCGATATTCTTGCCCTTAATCTAAAGATAGAGTTCACAGACTTGTGCGGCAGATATCGATGGAAAATGATGGCGTCGACTCCGTTGCCGATAGTGATGAAGAGGTGCGCTGGCGATTGACGTTGCAACGCCGATATGGAAATAGCATGCCTGACCGCGATGCGGCAACTCGACGACATCCAGGCATGGTCAGCGCGGGCGGAAACCATGATGGCCCCGCTTTCTGGCAAGACACCACCAGCATTGCGCGCGGTGCTGACCGAATGGCCCGTCGTCTCCGCTCCAATAGCCGAGACCCTGACCGGTGCCAGCCGCGGCACCGTCCAGCGCAACCTTGCTTGGATGGAAGCACAAGGTCTAATCTGCGAGGTGACCGGAACGGAGTGTTTCCGCATGTGGCGGGCCATGCCATGAAACACATCTAAAGAAGCACTCGTTTTGGTGTGTAGCATCTGTTGCTGGTTTAACGGAGGCCCAGAATTGTGACAGAACAAAAATATGAGACAGTACATTTCGACGTGCGGCTCAGCAATAGTGGTCAGATGGGTTTGCAGTGTTTTCACCTATCTGTGATATCCAGGTGGATCCTCTAGTCCCTCTAGCCTCAAATTCTTCATTTTGAAATCACGAAAGAATAAGTCTCTTGGGCGCACAAACTGAGGCACGAAAATAGCGATCTCCCCGTGGACAGACGGGGTCAGTTTATCGAGCTGGGCGACCGCCCCATGAGGCCGAAACAGCCGATCACCGCTCAGATTTTGATCAATGCTGCCGTCGCGTACATGAATGCGATGCCGCCCAGAAACCCGACCAGTACGACTGGTGACATCAGCGCTGCCTGCCTGTCGGCGTTTTGACGGACAAGGTAGGCGCTGACCTCGACCATGACTTGCAGGATCGCACCCGCTCCGACGGCGAGTGCCAGTGCCGACCATTGCGGCGCATAGGCAAGGCTGCCCGCCCACATTCCGAGGATGGCCGGGCCACCGGCGAGCAGGGTCAGGGCGGCAAACGTCCAAAGGTTCGGCCGGGCACGAAGCATCGGGGCGGCGATGCCGATGCCCTCGGTGACATTGTGTAAGGCAAAGCCTAGGACGAGGAAAGTTCCAAGCCCCGCCGATCCGGCGGCGAATGCGCCGCCGATTGCCAGCCCTTCGCCGAAGTTGTGAAGCCCGATCCCAAGGGCGATGTAGAACGCAAGCGCGATGCCTTCCGGATTGCCGCGCCATCGCCCGATAGCCATCAATAGAAGAAAGCTTGCAAGCGCCGACAGCCAGACCATGGCAGAACCTTGGAATATCGCGGCCGCTTCTGCCGATAGCTCCAGTGCCTCGGATATGGTGTCGATCAGCAGGAAGGCCAGCAACCCGACCGTCAGCGCCAGCAGAAAGTTCATTCCCCTTCGCCCGACGCCCTTCATGGCCGGATAGAACATCAGGCCAAGCGCTACCGGCAAAAGGCCGACGATCGCCCCGATCACCGCCTGGAGCCGAAGTTGCCCCCAGGTGGGACTTGGCGTCGAGACGGCGACCCCGATCTCATGCCCGAAGGTCGCGCCCGTGTTGGTCAGCAGGTTGACGTGATGGGCCTCGCCGAGAACCCACGGATAGGGAATTCGCAACCAGACCGCTTCGCCCCGGGCAATCGGCCCCGCGGGCTCCTGCGTGAAGGTCCAGTAGGCGTCGTCCACTGCGACTTGCGCGACCACCATTGCTTCCGATCCGCCGGCGCGCACCCTGAGCGAAATCCCCGACCCGTCAAGGATCGTCCGTTCGACGGTCAGCGCCTCAACCGGGGGCGCGCCGTTATTGAAGCCGCGAAGGGGATCGAGCGACGCAATCCAGACAAAGGCGCCCAGCATGGCAGCCAGTGGCGCTAGCACCAGAAGCAGGCGGGTCTTCGGCGGGCGGCTGTGTTGGGTCTGATCGGTCATGCTCCGGCCTCCCGCACGTCGAAAAAGCCCATCCAGCCAAGTTCGGTGAACTCGGCCTGGTGGGCATGGAACATGTACAACCCATCCTCGTGATCGGCGAAGCTGAACTCGAGGATGCCGCGCTGCGCCTGACACTGCATAATCACATCGACCGTGCGCAGGGTCGGCGTGAGCTGGGTGCCGGTGTCGTAATAGTCGAAGAAATTCCCATGCAGGTGGAACGAGTTGATCGGATCGAACTCGGTCGCATTCATGAGGTAGATACGTACCGGGCGCGACTTGTCGATCCGGATCGGCGCGTTCATGTAAGCTTGGCCGACCGTGTTTACCGCATAGACCTCGTTCTCACCATCGAAATTGGTGTCAAAGCCGTTCATCACCATCGCCAGTTCCTGCCATTCGGCGTTTTCCGGGCTGCCCAGCACACGCGACGCCGCAACGGCCGCAAATTCGGGGTGGCGCGCCGGATCTGGATCGACCACGAACAGGCCGTACATGCCCTTGTGCATGTGCCGTTTCAGCGGCAGCGCGTGGCAATGATAGAGATGACAGCCGAAGGGCTTGGCATCGAACTCATAGACGAACTCCTCGCCCGGATCGATCAGCCCGGCGCCTTGAACGCCGTCCATTCGCGCCGAGTGAATGCCGTGAAAATGCATGGAATGCGGGTGTGACCCGAGGTTGCGAAAGACGATCCTCAGTCGTTCGCCCTCCTTCGCTCGCAGGGCGGGGCCTGGCACGCGGCCGTTGAACGTCCAGGCGGGAAAGAAAACGCCGGGAGCGATCTCGATCTCCACGTCGATGGCGTCCACCTCGAACGTTCGCAACGTGCGCCCATCCGGCAGGACTTCGGTGCGACCGATCTCCCAGTCGGTCAGCATGGCCGTCGGGTCGAACCCGTTCCGGGCGTGGTCGACCTGGCCGACCATCGTCATGTTGCCATGCGCCATGCCACTGTCATGGGCCGAATACGGATCGACCGCCCCGCCGGGCATAGCATGCCCCGCCATCGGGTCGGGCGTTGCCTGGGATTGCGCGCGGCTCGCGGCCACGGCCGCTCCGCCGGCAGCCACCAGACCGCCGACCAACAACGCGCGTCGCGACGCCGATACTGGCTCCGTGACCATCGCAGGTGGCGCTGTGGGCCGAGATGTCTCCACGGCGGACGACACATCGCGCCCTCGCTTGCTGGTATCGACAGGCATGGACGTTGTCCCCTCAGATGACACGCAGGCCAAAGTCCCGGCGCAAAAAGTTAGCTTCGGCTAATAATCATCGCTTAGGCTTTACGAGTCAATCCCGATCGTGCGAGGGTGACGGCATGACGGATGATGAGAACCTTGATCCAACCGAGGCAGAGGCACGTGCGGTCGAATCCCGCGCCGAGGCCTTCATCGGTGTGCGCGAAGCGCGGCGCAGCGAAGTGGCGGAAGATTATGTCGAACTGATCGCCGAACTCATCCACGAGAACGGCGAGGCCCGGCCGGTCGATATCGCGACACGGATGGGCGTGACTGCGCCGACGGTCGCAAAAACACTTGGCCGTCTGGCGCGGGACGGCTTGATCACCCGTGCGAAGTATCGCTCGGTATTTCTGACCGAGGAAGGCCGGGCGCTCGCCAAGGAATGCAGGCACCGCCACGAGATCGTCTTGCGGTTTCTCCTGAGCCTCGGGCTCGACCCCGAGACGGCTGAACGCGATGCCGAAGGCATCGAGCACCATGTCAGCGAACGGACGCTTGCGCTGTTCGCGGCGTTTTCCCAGCGGTCATAGTCGGGTGGTTGCCGTTGAAGTAAGCGGGTTGACCTTAGACTTTAACTTACCAATCGAGGGGTCCTCGATGCAATGTTCTACAAATAGGCTGATAGGCGGTGTTAACCATTCTCCGGACGGACTTATTCCAAAGCTTCTGTGACGGGGATGCCAAGGGCGGTGTAGCTGTTGACGACTGCTAAGCGGAACTGAAGCTTCGCACCATGGCGGCCAAAGTCCGACGCGATGAGCGGCTGACCAAGCAGTTTCACACATTGCATCTTCGTCTCGGCGCGGCTTCGGCGGGGATAACCGCTCCATTGTCGCCAGAGCGCACAGCCCAGAGACTGCGATGCCCGTATGGCCTAATTACGAGCCGCCGCTACAGCTATGATCTCCATCCAAGCTTTGCGTTCTTACGGGGCGAAATAACGGAATGAGAGCCGGAGATGGCATCGTAGTATTTGCGAGTGGCGTAAGTTCCGTGTGCCGTGACGCTCCCGATCTCATGGTCGCGATATCGAAGCCGCTGTGCCTAAATTTCCAGACAATCTGCGATTTCACGAAGTGTCGCTGCGCAACTTCGGACCAGGTATCGTGCGAGCAGTTTTCTCCTCCCAAGCAAACTGGAAACTGCCAGGATCGCATGTTTGCTCACGAAAATTTGCCCTTGAACCTCTAGCCACTAGAAGTCCTATCTATTCAATGAGAACACATACCGTTCTTGCCATCAATCGCCGGCGGGAACCGAAAGGGTACAAAATGCTGACAAGACGACACTTCATTCAGACAACAACGGCGCTTTTTTCGGTGACCGGTCCCGGTATGGCTTTTGCCGACACTTGGCCCACCGAGGCTCAGAAGGCTGAATGGGACGCACAGGTGACGCCTCAGGATTATGTTGCCGAGACTTCCAACCCATGGGGATTGCACCCGCGGTTCCTACCGCAACGTGTGGTCGCGAAGGCCGGTCTCGTGCCGGGAGATATCCATGTCGACGCGGTCGCACGATATCTCTACCACATTGAAGAGGGTGGAACCGCGATGCGCTACGGCGTGGCGATCGCGCGGGGGAACCTCTACGAGCCGGGTGTCTATACAATCAAGCGCAAGGTCAGGTGGCCGCACTGGCAACCGACACAGAGCATGATCAATCGCGACCCCGAACTTTATGCTGACATTGCCGATGGCATGGAACCGGGACCGGAAAACGCGCTTGGATCAAGGGCGCTGTATCTTTACGTCGGGGATCGCGATACCCTTCTGCGCATCCATGGCACTCCGAGCCCACGGAGTATCGGTGGCCGCGCAAGTTCGGGCTGCGTACGGATGGTTATGGCCCATATCAATGACCTTTACCCGAACGTCGAGACCGGCTCTACGGCCTATCTTTACTCGGCGGAGGACAGCGTGACTGCCCGCAGCTAAGCCAAGCAGCGGTCGGCAAACGTAATTAAGTTTCGCGAGGGGTGCAGATACGATTGCCGTTCGCCGTGCGCAGCGGCAGCAAGGTTGTTTCTACGGGGCCGCTGTGTTCGTACCAGTAGCACCCGTCTTCCGGTACCAAGCGCGCAGTTGCAACATCCTGATCCGGAGCAGCCATTGCAATCACGGCTTCGGGAACGTTGCCCCCCCGTTTTGCCGCGTCGCCCGGTCCAGTCGGCTGGACTGCGCACCCGGCCGTGAGCGACAGCGCCACTGCGACCATCATTTTTTGCTTCAGAATCAAAACCCGCATCAAGCTTCCTTTCATGTCTGTTTTTCTTTGCAGCGGCTGTTCATGCCTCAAGGCGTGATGGAGCCGGTCACCGCATCCTCTAGCAATAAATCAAACTGAAATACCACCGTATTTTGCTCTTGAAGCTCTAGCTACTGTAGGGGCTATTTCATGGTAAAGCACCCGAATCCAGAGGTCCATTCATGCCGTCCGACACCCATCGTCACGACCACGATCACGCCGAAGATGCCCAGACAAGCGGCGGCAGCTGCTGCGGGAGCGCCAGAACGTGCGGCGACACCGTTCCGGCGACCCCCGCGCCAGCGGGCGGGCGCAGTTTTCAGGTGTCCGGCCTCGATTGCGCCGAGGAGGTAGCAATCCTGAACAAGGTGGTCGGCCCGAAGATCGGCGGGGCCGAACATCTTGCGTTCGACGTGATCAATGGACGGATGACTATTCTCGACAGCGCCAAGAGTGTATCGGACGGCGAAATTGCAGAACTGGTCGCAAGCACCGGCATGACCGCCAAGCCTTGGGATGCCGAAAACGCGTCGGTCGACCAGGCGGCCCATCTTGCACGCCAGCGGCTGTTTACGTCGCTCAGTGGCGGCTTCTGGGCCGCGGGATTTCTGTGGCACATCATCGAGACCGGCATGGGGGGGGCACTCGGCCTCTTCGCAGGGCACGGCGAAGCGCCGATGCCACTGGTCGAGGCAGGGTTATTCGCGGTTGCGATCCTGTTCGGTGTTTGGCTCGTGGCGCCCAAGGCATGGTCGTCCGCACGGCGGCTGTCGCCCGACATGAACCTGCTCATGGTCGTCGCAGTCGCGGGTGCAATTGGCCTCGGCGAATTTTTCGAGGCGGCGACGGTCGCGTTCTTCTTCTCGCTCTCGCTTTTCCTCGAAAGCTGGAGCGTCGGGCGTGCGAGGAATGCGGTTTCAGCTCTGCTGGACCTGGCGCCGCCGACGGCAAGAATTCTTTATGATGACGGTTCGGAAGCGGACGTACCGGCTTCCGCGGTTGCTATCAACGCACGTTTCGTCGTGCGCGGCGGAGACCGCATCCCATTGGATGGTGAGGTTGTCGATGGGGCAGGGGCCGTCGATCAGGCGCCAATCACCGGAGAGAGTGCGCTGGTCCCAAAGGAACGGGGCGACGAAGTCTATGCCGGTACGATCAACGGCGAAGGCACACTTACGGTGCGCGCCACGAAGGCCGCCTCGGACACCGTGTTGGCCAAGATTATCCGCATGGTCGGCGACGCCCATGCCCGCCGCGCGCCGGTGGAGCAGTGGGTGGCGAAATTCGCCCGCATCTATACGCCTATCGTCATGGCTCTCGCCATTGCAATTGCCCTGCTGCCGCCGCTCATTTTCGGTGGGGCCTGGGATTATTGGTTCTACAATGCACTCGTGCTGCTGGTGATCGCCTGCCCGTGTGCTCTGGTCATCTCGACACCGGTCTCCATCGTCGCCGCACTCACCGCCTCAGCGCGGGCCGGAGTGCTGATCAAGGGCGGTGCATATATCGAGGCACCGGGTAAGACCACTGCACTGGCCATGGACAAGACCGGCACGATCACCATGGGCGAGCCCGAGGTGGCGGCGGTGCATCCGCTGGGCAAAGCATCGGCGCAAGATCTGATGGCCCTCGCCGCTGGGCTGGAGGCACGTTCCTCGCATCCCTTGGCGCGCGCCATTCTCGCGCGGGCAGAAGCCGACGGCATCAAGGTATTCGCCGCGGAAGATACCCGAACCGTTCCGGGCAGGGGACTTGAAGGACGCACAGACGGCCGGTCGATCTGGCTGGGGTCGGACCGGTTTGCCGAGGAGAAGGGTTTCGGCGACGCCATTCCGAAGGATTTGCGCGACCGCATCGAAGGGGCTGGCAGCACCCTTGTTGCCGTGGGCGACGACACCGGCGTCACCGGCATCCTGGAATTGCGCGACCGTATCCGCCCCGATGCCAAGGGCATCGTGGCACAGCTCCACGCGCAGGGCGTGAAGACCATCGTCATGCTGACGGGCGACAACGAGCGGACAGCGCGCGCTGTTGCAGCCGAGGTCGGCATCGACGAGGTCCGTGCCGAGCTTCTGCCCGAAGACAAGGTGACAGCTATCGAAGAACTGGTCGAAACGCATGACATGGTGGCCATGATCGGCGACGGGGTCAACGACGCCCCGGCCATGGCGCGCGCGCATTACGCCATCGCAATGGGTGCCGTTGGTTCGGACGCGGCAATCGAGACGGCGGATATTGCCCTGATGACAGACGACCTCGGGAAGGTGCCTTGGCTGATCGGTCATTCGCGCCGGACAATGTCGATTATCCATCAGAACATCGGCATTTCCTTGGCGACCAAGGGCGTTTTCGTTGTCGCTACCGCGTTCGGACTGGCATCGATGTGGGGCGCTATTGCAGCCGACGTAGGAGTGTCATTGCTGGTGGTGGCCAACGCCCTGCGCCTGCTTAACAGCCAAGAGGCCAAGGCGCCGCCGTCCGGCGGTGAACAGGTTGGCGAAGGCTTGGCCAAAGGGGCGCTGGCACATGGTCATTGAACTGGGAGAACGCGGAAAGGAGCCGAGACGGGACATGAGCGTGAAGGGCAGGATGATGTGTCCGGTTTGCGAGGTGCCCTTGAGTATGACAGAACGCCAGGGGATCGAGATCGACTTTTGTCCCGATTGCCGGGGTGTCTGGCTCGACCGAGGCGAACTGGACAAGATCATCTGTCTCTTATACACATCTGACGCTGCCGACGACTCCTTACGTGTAGATC